>Ga0307515_10000083_pt1 | contig 222889 bp, 194 predicted proteins | sample 17_EM_MG_FD_194513 | JGI IMG/M metagenome (GOLD analysis project Ga0307515, IMG submission 194513) | Populus trichocarpa ectomycorrhiza microbial communities from riparian zone in the Pacific Northwest, United States - 17_EM | ecosystem: Host-associated > Plants > Roots > Unclassified... | reverse complement strand
CGAGGCTCTCCAGAGCCTTAGCGGCAACGCCTTCGCCCTCGTGGATCAGTCCGAGCAGGATGTGCTCTGTCCCGATGTAGTTGTGGTTGAGCATCCGGGCCTCTTCTTGGGCCAGGACGACAACCCGTCGCGCTCGGTCGGTGAACCGCTCGAACATGCCCTCGTGCTCCTCACGTGCCGTGCGCCAATGAACTGGCGGGGCCAGCGCACGGGTATCGGTGATACCTGTGCTCTCTCACTCTATCGCCGTCGGGAGACTCTGCTGGGCCCTCAAGCCCTCTCGGGACGTCCTGCGCCGATGTTCTCCCCAACTTCGCACGCTCAACGCCTGTTCCCCACCCTTGCGGAGTACGCGCACAGCGAAATCCCCAGGGCCGGGAGCCCCGTCCACAGCCTGTGGACAACGCTGTCCCTCCTGTGGATAACTTACGCAACGTCGGCGAAGAGCGCGCGAAAAGCAGAAGGGTCCGCGGCGCTCACGCGCCACGGACCCCGCTACCGGCCGATCGGCTCAGCGGCCGGGGCCCTTCACGTGGAACTCGTCCACGATCTCCTGCGGGATCCGGCCCCGGTCGGAGATGTCCTTGCCGGCCTTCTTCGCCCACTCCCGGATGGCCTTGTTCTGCTCCCGGTCCGCGGTCGCACCGCCGCGGCCGCGGGCCGCGCGGCCACCGACGACGACGCCACCGCGCGCGACCTTGGCACCCGCGCCCACGTACGGAGCGAAGATGTCACGCAATTTCGCCGCGTTGGACTCGGACAGGTCGATCTCGTACTGAATGCCGTCGAGGGCGAACTTGACGGTCTCCTCGGCGTCACCACCGTCGAGGTCATCAACCAGCTTGTGAATGATCTGCTTGGCCACGCGCCGTTATCCTCCCGCACACAGGTGCTCACTTCACGCTTTTCCCCTGAACAATAACGCCCGCGATGCATGATCCGTCAATGGCGGGCAGCCGATTGCCGCGCGGCGATGCAAATCGTGTCCCGGTACGTCCTACTCCGGCCGCACCAACGGGAACAGGATCGTTTCCCGAATGCCCAGCCCGGTGAGCGCCATCAGGAGCCGGTCGATTCCCATTCCCATCCCGCCGGCCGGGGGCATTCCGTACTCCATCGCGCGCAGGAAATCCTCGTCCAGCTGCATCGCCTCGGCGTCGCCGCCGGCGGCCAGCAACGACTGCGCCACCAGGCGTTCCCGCTGCACTACCGGGTCGACCAGCTCCGAGTATGCCGTGGCCAGCTCGAACCCCATGATGTAGAGGTCCCACTTCTCCGTCAGCCCGGGCTCGGAGCGGTGTGCCCGGGTCAGCGGGGTGGTCTCCTCGGGATAGTCGCGCACGAAGGTCGGCTGCTGCAGGGTGTGCTGCACCAGGTGCTCGAAAAGTTCCTCGGCGAGCTTGCCCGGCCCCCACTTCGGGTCGACGGAAAGGTCGTGCTTTTCGGCGTACCGCTGCAGGCTCGCCAGATCTGTGTGCACCGTCACCTCTTCGCCGAGCGCCGCGGAGAGAGAACCGAAGAGGGTGATCGAACGCCACTCGCCACTCAAGTCCAACTCGGTGCCATCGAAGTGGGTCACGATGTGTGAGCCGGCGGTCGCAGTGGCGGCCTCCTGAATCCACTCGCGCACCTGCCGCTGCATCACGTTGTAGTCCGCATACGCCTGGTAGGCCTCGAGCATCGCGAACTCCGGGGAGTGCGTGGAATCCATGCCCTCATTGCGGAAGTTCCGGTTGATCTCGAAGACGCGCTCGATGCCGCCGACGACGGCGCGCTTCAAAAAGAGTTCCGGCGCGATACGCAGATAGAGATCTATGTCGAGTGCGTTGCTGTGCGTCACAAACGGGCGGGCCGTGGCGCCACCGTGCAGCAACTGCAACATCGGCGTTTCCACTTCGAGATAATCACGTTGGTACAGCGACTCGCGGAGGCTGCGTACCGCCGTCGCCCTGGCCCGGACGATCTCCCGGGCCTGCGGCCGGACGATCAGGTCGACATAGCGCTGCCGGACCCGGGTCTCCTCGCCCAGCGGGCGGTGCGCGACCGGCAGCGGGCGCAGGGCCTTGGCGGTCATGGTCCAGGAATCGGCGAGCACGGAGAGCTCACCGCGCCGGCTGGTGATCACCTCGCCGGTGATGCCGACCAGGTCGCCGAGGTCCACCAGGCGCTTCCACTGCTCCAGCGCCTCGGCGCCGACCTTGTCCAGCGAGAGCATGGCCTGCAGCTCGGTGCCGTCGCCGTCGCGCAGCGTGGCGAAGCAGAGCTTGCCGCCGTTGCGGACGAAGATCACCCGGCCGGTGATGCCGACCGTGTCGCCGGAGGCGGAGTCGGTGGCCAGCTCCGCATACTTCTCGCGGAGCTCGGCCAGCGTCGCGGTGCGCTCGAAGCCCACCGGATACGGCTCGACCCCCTCGGCCAGCAGCCGGTCCCGCTTCGACCGACGGACCCGCATCTGTTCGGGAAGGTCCTCGGCGGGGTCAACGGCTGCGGGATTCTGCTCGGTCACGGCACGACTCTCTGTGGAAGACAAGGTTCAAGGTTGCGAAAAGCCTACTAAGGCCGGTTCAGACGTTCCGCTCATATACCATCCGCAGCCCGATCAGCGTGATCATCGGCTCATGCGCGGTGATGGTCCGGCAGGCGTCCTTGACCAGCCAGGAGAGCCCGCCGGTGGCGATCACCGAGCGCACCGGGCCCAGCTCCGCGATCATCAGCTCGACGATCCGGTCCACCTGGCCGGCGACGCCGTAGTAGAGGCCGGACTGCAGGCACTCCACGGTGTTCTTGCCGATCACCGAGCGCGGCTTGGCCGGCTCGACCTTGCGCAGCTGGGCGGCGCGGGCGGCAAGCGCGTCGAAGGAGATCTCGATGCCGGGCGCGAACGCCCCGCCGAGGAACTCGCCACGCGCGCTGATCACGTCGAAGTTCGTGGTGGTGCCGAAGTCGACCACGATCGAGGGACCACCGTAGAGGGCATGCGCGGCGAGGGTGTTGACCACCCGGTCCGCGCCGACCTCCTTGGGGTTGTCGATGGCGAGCTGCACCCCGGTCTTCACGCCCGGTTCGACGATCACGTTCGGCAGGTCGCCGTAGTAACGCCCGAGCATCGTCCGCAGCGACCGCAGCGCCGCCGGCACGGTCGAGCAGGCGGCGACCCCGGTGATCTCCACCGCGTCGCCGGCCAGCAGGCCACGGAACATCAGGCCGAGCTCGTCGGCTGTGGACCGGGCGTCGGTCTTGATCCGCCAGTTGTGAACGAGCTTGTCCCCGTCGAACGTGGCAAGCACGGTATTGGTGTTTCCGATGTCGATGCAAAGCAGCACGAGGGGAGCCTATCCATCAAAATCAGAACCGTTCGAGGGTACGGGCGCCGAGCCCGACAACCGCAACACCGTCGACCACACCACACAGGTCCTGATCACGACGCGGCCCACTCCCGGCGAGCGGCTCAAGCTCATCGCCTGGGTCAGCGCGGGCGCAGGTCCATCGCGATGTCCAGGATCGGGCTGGAGTGGGTCAGGGCGCCGACCGACAGGTAGTCGACGCCGGTGGCGCCGTAGGCCTCGACCGTCTCCAGGGCCAGGTTGCCGGTGGCCTCCAGCTCGGCTCGGTCGCCGACCGCCGCCACCACCTCGCGGAGCTGGTCCGGGGTCATGTTGTCGCAGAGCAGGAAGCTCGCGCCGGCCTCGACCGCCTCCCGGGCCTCGGCGACCGTGGTGATCTCGACCTGCACCGCGACGTCCGGGAAGGTCGAGCGGACCAGGCGGTAGGCCGCCGTGATGCCGCCCGCCGCCAGCTTGTGGTTGTCCTTGATCATGGCCACGTCGTAGAGGCCCATGCGCTTGTTCGTGCCGCCGCCGACACGGACCGCGTACTTCTCCAGGTCGCGCAGGCCCGGCGTGGTCTTGCGGGTGTCCAGCACCGTCGCCTTGGTGCCCGCCAGCTCGTCCGCCCACCTGCGGGTGTGGGTGGCCACCCCGGACATCCGGCAGAGCAGGTTGAGCGCGGTGCGTTCGGCGGTCAGCAGCGAGCGGGTCGGGCCGGTGACGACGGCGAGCACGTCGCCGCGGACCACCCGGGCGCCCTCGGCGATCCGCTGGTCGAAGGTGGCCGTGCCGCCGGAGGTCGCGGCGAAGACCTGGGCCGCGACCGGCAGGCCCGCCACCACGCCCGGCGCGCGCGCCACCAGCTCGGCCGTGTCCACCTGGCCGCCCGGGATCGTCGCCTCGCTCGTCACGTCGCGCGGCGGGTCGCCGAGGTCCTCGGCCAGCGCGGTGTAGACGACCCGCTCGACCTCGGCCAGGTTCAAGCCGGTCGTCACGCCATCTCCGGTCATGCCATCTCCTCAAACGTCTGGGTCAGCGCGCCCTTGGTGTCGATCGCGTCCAGCAGGTGACCGCGCCACTCGTCCAGCGCGTTCGGGTAGTCCTCGCGCCAGTGGCAACCCCGCGTCTCGCGGCGCTCGGCCGCCGAGGCCACCAGCGCGCTGGCCACGGTCAGCAGGTTGGTCGCCTCCCAGGCCGCGTTGTTGGGTGTGCCGTGCTGCTCGCCGAGGCGGGTCAGCTCCTTCGCGGTGGCGGCGAGCGAGTCGGCCGAGCGCAGCACGCCCGCACCGCGGGTCATCGCCCGCTGCAGGTCACCGCGGATCGCCGGGGCGACCACCCAGCCGGGCTCACCGGCCGGCGCCACCGGGTCGGCCTGCGCCGGCAGCCCGGCCACGATGTCGTCGGCGATGCGCCGGGAGAAGACCAGGCCCTCCAGCAGCGAGTTGCTGGCCAGCCGGTTCGCGCCGTGCACGCCCGTGCAGGCCACCTCGCCGCAGGCGTACAGGCCCGGGATGGAGGTGCGGCCGTGCAGGTCGGTGCGGACGCCGCCGGAGGCGTAGTGGGCCGCCGGGGCGACCGGGATCAGCTCGGTCGCCGGGTCGACGCCGGCCGCCCGGGTGGACGCCACGATCGTCGGGAAGCGCCGCTCCAGGAAATCCTTGCCCAGGTGCCGCGCGTCCAGGTAGACGTGGTCCGCCCCGGTGGCCCGCAGCACCCGGTGGATGCCCTTGGCGACCACGTCGCGCGGCGCCAGCTCGGCCAGCTCGTGCTGGCCGACCATGAACCGCTTGCCCGCCTCGTCGACCAGGTGGGCGCCCTCGCCGCGCAGCGCCTCGGAGATCAGCGGCCGCTGCACCGAGGTCACGTTGGCCGTCATGAAGGACGTCGGGTGGAACTGGACGAACTCCACGTCGGTGACCTTGGCACCGGCGCGCAGGGCGAGCGCGACGCCGTCGCCGGTGGAGACCGCCGGGTTGGTGGTGGAGGCGAAGATCTGGCCCATGCCGCCGGTGGCCAGCACGACCGCGCGCGCCAGGATGGCGCCGACGCCGTCCTCGCTGCCCTCGCCCAGCACGTGCAGGGTCAGGCCGCAGGCCCGGCCGTCGGCCGCGCGCAGCAGGTCCAGCACCAGGGCGTGCTCGACCAGCCGGATCCAGGGGTCGCGGTGCACCGCCTCGTGCAGCGCCCGCTGCACCTCGGCGCCGGTGGCGTCGCCGCCCGCGTGCACGATCCGGTCGGCGCGGTGCCCGCCCTCGCGGGTCAGCATCAGCGAGCCGTCGTCGTTGCGGTCGAACTCCGCGCCGATCCGCATCAGCTCGCGGATCCGGGCGGGGCCCTCGGAGACCAGGACGCGCACCGCCGCGGGGTCGCAGAGGCCGACCCCGGCGATCTCGGTGTCGAACGCGTGCGCCTCGGGGGTGTCCAGCGGATCCAGCACGGCCGCGATGCCGCCCTGGGCCCAGCGCGTCGACCCGTCATCGATGTTGACCTTGGTGACGACGGTGACGTGCAGGCCTGCCTCGCGCAGGTGCAGGGCGGCGGTCAGGCCCGCGACGCCGGAGCCGACCACCAGCACGTCGGTGGTCTCGGTCCAGCCGGGCTCGGCGGCGGCCAGGCGACGGGGAAGTGCCGGAAGGTCGGCAACATGCGACATGCGCTCAGTCAACATCGCGCACGCGCGGAAATCACCGGCGGGGCGCGAAGAAGTGCCGGGCGTTACTGGTACTGGACCGGCATGGCCTTGTCGCCCCCGCCCTTCAGCGAGGCCGTGAGGGACGCCGCGTCCAGCCACAGGTAGCAGCGCACGCCGCGGTCGCCCAGCTCCCAGACGTCGGTGCCGCCGGGCAGCGAGATCACGCCGGCCCGGAACTGCAGGTCGTCGTCGTCCGGCACCTTGACGTACGCGGCGATCAGGCCGCGACAGCCGGCGTGGAACTTGTCCCACTCCTTGGCAGTCTCGGGGTAGCCGAGGTTCCGCGCGTCCCAGACCCCCACGAACTCCGCGTTGTGCTTGGCCGAGCAGGGCGCGGCCGGCATCGTGCCGATCTTGCCGTTCTTGTCCAGCAGCACGCCGTAGCAGGTCAGCAGCAGCGGCGACACCGGCTCCAGGAGCGCGTTGCGGAGCGTGCCGACCCGCTGCACCAGGCCGCCGTCGTCCTCGACCGAGCTGCTCACCAGCACCTCGCAGCGGTACCAGCGGGCGCCGCCGGCCCACGCCGCCCGGGTCGGCTGGGTCACCCCGATCCAGAGCCGGGCGGTGCGCCACCGCCCGCCCACGTACGCGGTGGTCTTGGTATCGCAGATCCGGTATGCGGCCTGGGCGCCGGCCGAGTCCTGAGCCGGCGGATCCGGCGCCTCGGCGGCCGGGCTCGGGTAGGTGCCGACATACACGGTCTCGGTGCGGTGCTTGAGCTTGCAGTCGACTTCCTCGTAGGTGTCCCGGGGCCCGAACGCGGCGAAGTTGCCCAGGTGGCAGGTCTCGGCGCCGGGGGTGAACCCGATCGGTGCGCCGATCGCCGCCCAGCCGTCGGTGAGGTCCCCGTCCACGCCGGCCGGATTGCCGCAGCCGGTGAGCACCGCCAGCGTGAGCAGGCTCAGCGCCACCGCAACCGGCCTCCGCCGCGAACGGCGCAGCCGGGGCAGGTGTCGCATGAAGCCGAGCCTCCCGAGCGCCAGACGGTGTCCGATTTGTCGATCATATGGCAATCGACTCGGCCATCACGGCGCCTTCGGCAAGACCCCTGGGTTGCCCTGTCAGGCAGCCTTCCCCAGCAGCACCTGGACGTTGTCGATCAGCCGGGTGGTGCCCACCTTGGCGGCGACGAGCAGCCGGGCGGGGCCGTCGGTCGGGGGCTGGCCGAGCAGCGGGTCCGTGAGGGCCAGGTAGTCGACCTGCACGCCGGGCTCGTCGGCGAGGATCTTGCCGGCCGCCTCCAGCACGCTCTGCGCGTCGGTCTGCTCGGCGCCCTCCCGCAGGGCCTGCGACAGCGCGAGAGCCGCCGACCGCTGATCGGTCGACAGGTAGCGGTTACGGCTGGACAGGGCCAGGCCGTCGGCCTCGCGAACCGTCGGCACCCCGATGATCTCGACGCCGATCTCCAGGTCGTGCACCATCCGGGTGATCAGGGCCAGCTGCTGGAAGTCCTTCTCGCCGAAGAACGCCAGGTCGGCCCGGGTCAGCAGGAGCAGCTTGGCGACCACGGTGAGCATCCCGGAGAAGTGCCCGGGGCGGCTCGCCCCCTCGAGGATCTCGCCCATCGGGCCGGCGTTCAGCGTCACCAGCGGCGAACCGCCCGGATACATCTCGTCGCGGTCCGGCGCGAACACCACGTCGACCCGCTCGGCCCGGCAGGCCTCGACGTCGGCGGCCAGGGTGCGCGGATACTTGTCGAAGTCCTCGTTCGGCCCGAACTGCAGCGGGTTGACGAAGACCGTGACGATGACGAAGTCGCCCCGCTCCCGCGCGACGCGCATCAACTGCCGGTGCCCCTGGTGCAGGGCTCCCATGGTCATCACGACGGACACCCGGCCGCCCGCGGCGGCGCGGGCGGCGGCAAGCTCTGCCCGGGTGTGGATGAGCACGGTCACGATGGGCTCCCTACGGTCGCCTGAGCAAGAACGTCCAGCAGTGGCGCCGCGTCCTGCGGCCGCAGCCGCCCCGCGGCGATGGCCCGGTCGGCGGTGCGCCGGGCCAGAGCGAGATAAGCCGGTACGGATTCCGGCGCGATGCGGCTCAGATGCTTGCCGACGGTGCCCGCGTCACCCCGCGACACCGGGCCGGTCAGCGCGGCGTCGCCCAGGCTCAGCGCGTTGTCCAGGGCCGCGTGCAGCAGCGGCGACAGCACCGCGCCGGGACGCTCGACGCCGGCCGCACGGAGCAGGTCGGCGGCCTCGTTCACCAGCGTGACCAGGTGGTTGGCGCCGTGCGCCAGGGCCGCATGATAAAGCGGGCGGGCGTCCTCGGCGATCCACTCCGGCACCCCGCCGAGGTCGGTGACCAGCCGGGCGGCGAACGCCCGGTCGCGGGCGGTGACGCCCCAGGCGATGCCGGGCAGCCGGTCCAGGTCGGCGTCCGCGCCGGTGAAGGTCATCGCCGGGTGCAGCGCGAGGCCGTCCCGGTCACCCAGCACCGCGAGGCCGTGCGCGCCCGAGGTGTGCGCGACGACCGTGCCGGGCCGCAGCGAACCGGTCGCGGCCAGGCCGGAGACGACGGCGGCGAGATGGTCGTCCGGAACCGCGAGCAGCAGCAGATCGGTGGCGGCGCGGGCGACCTCGTCGGCGGGCAGGATCGCGGCCTGCGGCAGGAGGCGCTGGGCGCGCTCCCGGGAGGCGGCGGAGACGGCGGCCGCGGCGATCACCCGGTGCCCGGCTTCCGCCAGCGCGGCGCCGAGCACGGCACCCACCCGGCCCGCCCCGACAACACCCACGACCAGCGGGTTTGCGCGCTTTCCGGCGCGCTGCTCAGCGCTCATAGAAAGATCCAGTCCTCGCGAAAGGGGGTACCGGTCGAGCGCAAGTATGCGCCGATGTAACACGCTCGTGACAAGAGCGTGTGAACAACTGCACGGCCTAGATTGGGAGGCGTGACAAGCCTGGGTTGGCGAGCGGCGATGACCGGCGCACTCTACGGACCGGGCGGCTTCTTCACCCGGGCCGCAGCGGGCCCCGCGGACCACTTCCGGACCAGCGTGCACGCGTCCCCGCTGTTCGCCGCCGCGCTGCTGCGCCTGATCCGGAGCGTCGACACCGCCCTGGGCCGACCGGCCGCCCTCGACGTGATCGACGTGGGCGCCGGCCGCGGCGAGTTGCTCGCCGCCCTGCGGGCCCTGCTCCGCGCGGACCCGGCGGACGACCTGGCCCGGCGGATCCGGTTCGCCGGGGTCGAGGTCGCCGCCCGGCCGGCCGGGCTGCCGGCTGACATCCGCTGGCGGCGGTACGTCCCCGAGCAGGTCACCGGGGTGCTGCTGGCCACCGAGTGGCTGGACAACGTGCCGCTCGACGTGGCCGAGGTCGACGCGGCCGGGCGGGCGCGGCGGGTGCTCGTCGACCCCGGCACCGGGCGGGAGACGCTGGGCCCGGACGTGGACGCCGCCGACCGGTTCTGGCTGACCCGCTGGTGGCCGGCGACGCGACCGGGAGACCGGATCGAGATCGGCTGGCCCCGGGACGTGGCATGGGCCGACGCGGTGGCGGCCGTACGACGCGGCTGCGCGCTCGCCGTCGACTACGGGCACGTGCGTGCGGCGCGGCCCGCGCTGGGCACCCTGACCGGGTATCGGGACGGGCGCCAGGTGTCACCCCGGCCGGACGGCAGCACCGATGTCACGGCCCACGTGGCCGTCGACTCGGCCGCGGCGGCAACCGGGACCGCGTACCGGATCATCAGTCAGCGTGCCGCGCTGCGCGGCCTGGGTGTCGACGGCGGCCGGCCACCGCTGGGGTTGGCCCGCACCGACCCGGCGGCCTACCTGCGGGCGCTGAGCGCCGCGGGCGCCGCCGCCGAACTCACCGACCCGGACGGGCTGGGCGGGCACTGGTGGCTGCTGCACGAGGTCGGCGTCGACCTCCGTGGGACGATGACCCCATGAGCGACCTGCGGGAGATGACGGTCGGCACCGGGTCCGGGTTGGACACCGCCGACATGGTGCTCAACATCGGCCCCCAGCACCCGTCCACGCACGGCGTGCTCCGGCTCAAGCTCACCCTCGACGGCGAGCGGGTCGTGACCTGCGAGCCGATCGTCGGATACATGCACCGCGGCGCCGAGAAGCTGTTCGAGGTGCGCGACTACCGGCAGATCATCGTCCTGGCGAACAGGCACGACTGGCTCTCGGCGTTCTCCAACGAGCTGGGCGTCGCACTCGCCGTCGAGCGCCTCATGGGCATCGAGGTGCCCGAGCGCGCGACCTGGCTACGGATGGCGCTCGCCGAGCTGAACAGGGTGCTCAACCACCTGATGTTCCTCGGCTCGTACCCGCTGGAGATCGGCGCGATCACGCCGATGTTCTACGCGTTCCGGGAACGGGAGACGCTGCAGGCGGTCATGGAGGAGGTCTCCGGCGGCCGGATCCACTACATGTTCAACCGGGTCGGCGGCCTCAAGGAAGAGGTCCCGGCAGGCTGGACGTCCCGCGCCCGCACGGCGATCGACGAGGTGCGGCGCCGGATGCCGGACATCGACAAGCTGATCCGCCGCAACGACATCTTCCTGGCCCGCACGGTGGGCGTCGGCGTGCTGACCGCCGAACAGGCCGCGGCGTACGGCGCCTCGGGCCCGGTGGCCCGGGCCAGCGGCCTGGACATCGACCTGCGGCGCGACGAGCCGTACCTGGCGTACGACCAACTCGACGTGCCCGTGGTGACCCGCACGAGCGGTGACTGTCACGCCAGGTTCGAGGTGCTGCTGGACCAGGTGTACGTGTCCCTGGACCTCGCCCAGGCGTGCCTGGACCGGGTGGACCAGATCAGCGGCCCGGTGAACGTGCGCCTGCCGAAGGTGGTCAAGGCCCCCGAAGGCCACACGTACGCATGGACCGAGAACCCGCTCGGCATCAACGGCTACTACCTGGTGTCCCGCGGCGAGAAGACCCCGTGGCGGCTGAAGCTACGCACGGCGTCGTACGCGAACGTCCAGGCGTTGGCGACCTTGATCCCGGGCTGCCTGGTCCCCGACCTGATCGCGATCCTCGGGTCGATGTTCTTCGTGGTCGGGGACATCGACAAGTAGGCGCTACCAGCGGCCTGGCTGCTCGTGGCTGCGGGGTGCCCAGCCGTGGTGTGCTGTCATGGGGTCTGGGCCGTACTGGTCGGCCCGGCTCTCGCCTTGGGCATAGCCGGCCGCTGCCTGGTCATATCCGTCGTCGGCCTGACCATATCCGTCGTCGGCTTGGCCGTAGGTGCCCGCAGCGGCCTGGGCGTCACCTGCGGCTTGGCCATAGGTGCCCGCAGCCTGGCCATAGGTGCCCGCAGCGGCCTGGCCGTAGGTTCCAGCGGCCTGGGCGTTGCCCGCGGTTGTGCGGCCGTAGCCGTTCACCTGCGGTGGGCCGTAGCCGTTCGCCTGCTCTTGGTCGGCGCCGTCGTGGTCGTTGGCCTGCCCGTAGCCAGTCGCCTGCCCATGGCCCGCATCCTCGTCATAGCCGTTGGCCTGGTCGTAGCCGTTCGCCTGCCCATGGCCGCCGGCCGCGTCGTAGCCGTTCGCTTGGCCGTAACCGGTAGATAGGCCGTAGCTGGTCGCTTGGCCATAGCCGTTCAGTTGGCCGTAGCTGGCAATTCGGCCGTAGCTAGCCGCTTGACCACCGGCCTGCCCCTGTTCAACCCGCTGGTCATGGCCGTCGGCATGCTCCTGGCCGTAGCTGGTCGCCTGGCCGTAGCCGTCAACCTCCTCGGAGACCGCCGGCTGTCCGAAGTCGTTCCGCCAACCGTGGGCGGCACCCTGGGAGTAGCCGTCCGCGGCGGACTGGTCTTGTTCGTTCGGCTGCGCATATCCGCCGTCCGGAGCAAAGTCGCCGGAGACTTCCTGGTCGAAGAAGCTGGATGCCCGACTGCCGAAGCCGCCGGTCGCCGGCAGATCAGGGGCGGCGGAGTCGGCATAGCTGTCATCGCCACCTCCGGTCCAGGACGCATCCCCGGTCTGGTCGTATCCGCCCTGCAGCCCGTATCCGGCGTCATAGCCCTGAGACGAAGGCGTCGCAGCGGCATAGCCCTGAGGCACCGGCGCGGCGAAGACGTCGAAGCTCTGAGACGTAGGCGTCCCGGCAGCGCCGTAACCCTCAGACGCAGACGTGCCGGCAACGCTATAGCCCTGGGCCCCGGGCGATACAGGAACGCCGAAGCTCTGGCCCGCCGGGCTCTCGGGGGCGCTCAGCCCGAAGCGGGCGATGTCCGTGCCGGTGTCGGGCGCCGCGTGCCGCCGCGACGGACGCGGCTCGGCCGGAGGTCCGCCTTCGGCTGCGCCATAACCACCGTTGGCAACGGCACCATGCTCGGCCGGTGCGCTGCGCTCGGCCCACGCCGAGCCCGACAGCCCTGGTCCGTAGTCATTGACCACCCGCGGCCCGCCATCCACGTCCGGGTCTGGCACGCCCGTTCCGAATGCGCTCTGATAGCCACCGCCGGCGGGCGGGACGACTACGGCACCGCGCTGGCGCGGAAGCGCCCCGGCGACAACCGGCACCGATCCCACAGAGGCAGACCCTGCTGCCGGCCCGGCGGCCGGTGCGGCTCCCGGGATCCAGGCCACCGAGGTAGGCCCCGCTGCCGGAGAGACGGACGCCGAAGCCGCCGCGGGCCGTCCATTGGAGACCGGCGGGGGCCCGCCGTCCGCAGACCGCAACCAACCAGAGCCACCGGTCCGGACCTGACTGGCACCACCGGTGCGGCCCTGATCGGCAGCAGGCCGCCCCGGCACACCGGCGGACGCCCTCCCCCCGGTCGGCTGCCCAGGATCGGCCATCGAAGGCACAGCCGCCCCGGCGCGGCCACCTGTCGCATGCCCGGCCTCCGGTCGACCGACGCCCGCCACCGCTGCCGCACCCGCCAGCCTCACGGGACCAACCGGCCGTCCGGGACCAACCGGCCCCCCAGGACCAACCGACGTCCCAGCACCGCCCGGCGCAGCGGCGCCGGGCGCGCGGGCGGACGCTACGGCCCCGGCCGGCCGAGCAAACACCCCAGCACCACCCGGAGCAACAGCACCACCCGGCACTGCGGCACCAGCCGGCCGGGCGAATGCCCCAGCACCACCCGGAGCAACAGCACCGCCCGGCACTGCGGCACCAGCCGGCCGGGCGAATGCCCCAGCACCACCCGGAGCAACAGCACCAGTCGGCCGGACTCCCGCCGGGGGCAGCGCCATGGCCGGGGAGCCGGCCGCCCGCATCCGGGTCATCTCGTCCTGCAGCGCCTTGACCCGATGGCCCACCGCGCGCCCGCTCGCGGCGATCTCCTCCCGGAGTTCGCCGCGCAGCGCTTCGACCCGCTCCTCGACGTTCGTCTCCGGCGGCGCCGCGTCGTTGCGGATCAGCAGCGCGGCGCCGATCAGCACGACGCAGACCGCGGTGAGCAGCACCGCGAAGCGGATGGCGCCGTCGCTGCCGGCAAGCAGCACGACAAGTGCGGCGACCGGGGCCAGGCCGACGCCGGCCCAGATCAACACCGTGAGGAGGCGGGCATTGTGCGGCGCCTCGAGGTCCCGGTCAGGCATGGTCGCAGATGCTACCGAGAGTGGCAGCCGTCACGAAAAACGGCCGGGCACCGGGCGCCGCTCGTGCGGTGCCCGGCGCCCGGGTCGGGTCAACCGGTGGTCAGCCGGCGGCCAGTGCGCCGTCCGAGCTGAAGACCAGACCGACGCTGATGGTGCCCTGCTTGAGGCCGGTTTTGGTCAGCGGTCCACCCGCGTCGAGCGAGCTGAACTTGCCCGCCTGGAACTTGTATGTGTCGATGAGGCCCTGCTGGCACTTGGGGCGCTGCGGGCACTCCGGCGGGCCACCCAGGATGGTGGCCGCACCCGAGCACTTGGCGGCCAGCTCGGACAGGGTCTTGACGCCGTACTTGGTGGAGAAGGCCTCCGTGGTGGCGAAGGCGTTCTGGTCCTGCGCCGGGGACGGCTTGCCGAAGACCAGGCCGGCCTTCGCGCCGAGGGCCGTCAGGTTGGTCATCGTGGTGTCGAGCTGCGGCGAGGACGGGTCCTTGGCACCCTTGCCGTCGACCTTGCCGGAGAGGAACGTCGCCAGGGTGGCGGCATACTCCGGGACCACGTCGATGTCGCCCTTCTCCAGGGCGGGCTCGTACAGCTCGCGGTTGCCGATCTGTTGGACCTTGACCTGGTAGCCCGCGGCCGTCAGCGCGATGTTGTAGAGCTCGCCGAGGGTCGCGTTTTCGCTGAAGTTAGCGGCGCCGATCGTCAGGTCGCCGCCGGGGCCCTTCTCGAGGCCCGCGGCGATGTTGTTCGCCGTGGCGAACTCCTCGGCCGCCGCCTTCGACGACTTGCGGTCGATGTCGACGGCCTTGTTCAGCGCGATCAGCTTGGTCGTGTCGAGCGCCGCCGAGACCTTGTCGAGTGCCGCGATGAGCTGCGGCGACGACGACTTCTTGTTGATCGCGGGGACGACGTTGTCGGTGTTTTGCAGGGTCTTGTCGTCGGTGAGGACGATGAGCGTGTCGCCGGCCACCGGGGCGCAGCCGTTGCCGGCGGCGGAGCTCGCGGGGGCCTCCGTGCCGGAAGAGCCGGACTCACCGCAGCCGGCGAGGATGACGGCGGCGGTTATCAGGGTGCCGGCCGTCAGGAGCAGGTGTCGACGCATTCTGCCGCCTTCTGTGTCCCGGCACGGCCGGGCTGGCCGTGCCGCGTGTCCGACGGGCTGTCGGTGTTCGATGCCCGTGTGGTTCCGTTGTCGGCCCGCCGAAGGGCCACGTTCATTCCTACTCGGTGGGTGTGACAAGTTTCGTAACGATGCGAGACCATTACCCAGCCGGCGCGGCCGCAGTCGGCCGGCGCCGGTCCGTCCGCAGCGCGGCCGGTGTCACCAGCCGCTGCAGGCCGGCGAGCAGCGCTTCCACCAGCAAGGCGAGCAGCGCCACGACGATGCCGCCGGCCACGATCTGCCCGCCGCCGCCGTTGCTCATGCCGATCCCGAAGCCCGCCGAGATGATCTCGCCCAGCCCGCCGCCGTTGACGAACGCGGCCAGCGCGGCCGTCGCCACCACCTGCACGGCCGCGGTGCGCAGCCCGGCCGCGAGATACGGCACCGACAGCGGCAGCTCGACCTGCCGCAGCAGCTGACCGCCGGAGAGCCCCATGCCCCGCGCCGCTTCCCGGGTCTCCGGGTCGATCTGCCGCAGGCCGGTGTAGGCGTTGGCCAGCAGCGGCGGCACCGCGAAGACCGCCAGCGCGACGACCACCGGCGGCTTGCCGAAGCCGAGCGGGGTCAGCGGCAGGATGGTGAGCAGGGCCAGGGTGGGGATGGCCAGCGTCAGGTTGGCGAAGGTGAGCACCGCGCCGCCGCCCCGGCCGCGGTGGCCGAGCCAGATGCCGAGCGGCCAGCCGATGGCGCAGCCCAGCAGCACCGCCCAGAGGCTGATGAGCAGGTGTTCGGCGAGGCGGTCGAGCAGGCCGCCGGGGTTGGTCCAGTTGAGCGGGTCGTTGAGCCAGATGTATCCCTCGTGGAAGTAGCTCACGAGCTACGCTCCCTCGCCCAGGGGGTGAGCAGCCGGCCGAGGCCGGCCAGCGCCAGGTCGAGGACCAGCGCCAGGCCGACGCAGAGGATCGTCCCGGTCATGATCTCGGCCTTGTAGAAGTTGTTCCGGAAGCCGCCGAGGATCATCTCGCCGAGGCCGCCCTTGCCGATCAGGGAGCCGACGGTGACCAGCGCGACCGTCGAGACGGTGGCCAGCCGCAGGCCGGTGAGGATGCCGGGCAGGGCGAGCGGCAGCTCGATGCGCCACAACCGGCCGAAGCGCCCGTAGCCCATGCCGGCCGCGGCGTCGCGGACCTCGGCGGGGACCTGGCTGAGCCCGGCCAGGGAGTTGCGGACGAGCACCAGCAGCGCGTACAGCACCAGGGCGATCAGCACCGAGGTGTCCCTGGTGGTGCCGACCGCCGGGGCGATCAACGCGAGAAGCGCCAGCGACGGGATCGTGTAGAGGACGCCGGAGAGTGCGAGAATCGGGCCGGTCAGCGGTCGCCACCAGTAGGAGACGACCGCGAGCGGCAGCGCGACGATCAGCGCGATGATCACCGCACGGGCGGTGAGACCCGCGTGGAACTGCAGTGCGGAGAGGATCTCGTCGGCGTTGTCGTGGACATAGCGCCAGGAGAACCACGGATTTCCCGGCCCGTCATCAGCGGGGGCGGCCAGGGGCCACGCAGGCGCCGGGGCCCTCGACAGGAAGGACATACGTGGACGCTACCGCGATCAAGGACTCCGGCGCTGGCCGGACCGCGGCGTCTATCACGCTCGAGAACGTGGGGAAGATCTATCCGGACGGGACCGTCGCGGTCGGCGATTTCAGCCTGGAGGTGCGGGCGGGCGAGCTCGCGGTGCTGATCGGGCCGTCCGGGTGCGGCAAGTCCACCGTGCTGCGCATGATCAACCGGCTGATCGAGCCGTCCAAGGGCCGGATCCTGATCGACGGCGCCGACGTCTCGGCGCAGAACCCGGTCGAGCTGCGCCGGCAGATCGGCTACGTGATCCAGAACGTTGGCCTCTTCCCGCACCAGACCATCCGCACCAACATCGGGACGGTGCCGCGGCTGCTCGGCTGGGACCGCAAGCGGCTCAGGGACCGCGCGGACGAACTGCTTGAGCTGGTCGGGCTCGACCCGAAACGGTACGGCGGCCGCTATCCGCACGAGCTCTCCGGCGGCCAGCGGCAGCGGGTGGGCGTGGCCCGGGCGCTCGCGGCGGACCCGCTGGTGCTGCTGATGGACGAGCCCTTCTCCGCGGTCGACCCGATCGTGCGTGGTCGCCTGCAGGAGGAATTCCTGCGGCTGCAGGAGGCGGTTCGCAAGACCATCGTGCTGGTCACCCACGACATCGATGAAGCCGTACGGCTAGGCGACCGGATCGCGGTCCTGGCCGAGGGTGGCCGGCTGATGCAGTACGCGTCCCCGTCCGACCTGCTCAGCAGGCCCGCTTCGCCGACCGTGAGCGAGTTCGTCGGCACCGACCGGGGCATCCGGCGGCTGGCGGTCACGCCGGTCCGCGCCGCGATGCGCCCGGTCGGGCAGATCGAGGAGATCGAGCGGCTGCCCACGGTCGACGTGTCGGGCACCCTCTACGACGCGCTCGCGGTGATGTTGACCGGCGACTCGCTCAACGTCGTGGTGCTCGAGGGCGGCAGGCCGGTCGGCACGGTGTCCCGCTCGGCCCTGTTCGACGTGCCGAACAAGGAAGCCGCAGCCACCACCTGACCCGGCGAGCCCCACGGCACAGCTACGACGAGCTACGGCGGACCGCGGCGCGACCGGAGGACGGGGAGGTCGTCCGGTCGCGCCGCGGCGTGACGCGACGGTCTGGTGCCCGGCGGGGGCGGCCGGTCACCTGGCGCGCCGCGACGCGGGCCCGGTTTGTCCGGCAGCGGCGGGGGTGCCGGACGGTCGGGCCGAGAAGGGTCTGATCAGTGGGTGCCCCGGCGCCCACCGAGCGTGGCGATTCCGACGATCCAGCCGATGAAGAGGCCGTAGGTGGCGCCCTCCCCGGCGGTGCGGAAGGCCCCGAGCAGCGACGGGTTGGCCAGGAACAGCGTGGTCAGCAGCGCGGCGAAGCCGCCGGCGAAGATGTACGCCGCCCAGCCCGCGAAGAACTGGCTGATCGTGCCGCGGGCCCGCGCGAGCTGCGAGCCGGGCAGCAGATAGAGGAAGAGCAGCGTCAGCACGACCACCAGGATCGCCTTGAGATCGGCGATCAGGATCGAGCGCAGCGAGTCGTCGGAGTCGAAGCGCCAGTGCGGCCACGCCAGCAGGCGCAGCCACCAGCCACCTGCGGTGTTCGGGTTGGTGTTGTCCTGGGCCCAGTCGGCGTACCAGGGGCTGCCGAAGACCAGGACCAGTATCAGCGCGGCGAGCGTGCCCGCGCCGGGTGCGGTTTTGTAGCGGTTGGTGAGAGCCATGAACCCGCTAGTTCCCAACGGATTCCGGTCACCAAACGCGCCGGAACTGATATCCGTGAATGTGATCCTTGCGGTGCTATCAGTGCTTTTGCAGGTAATCGATGAAGGCTGCCCGGAGCAGCGGCTCCTGCTCCCCGTACCCGTGACCGGCCAGCTCACGCCAGAGCGCGACCGCTTCCTCGATCGTCGGTCCGACGTTGTTCGGCGCGCCGTCCAGCGAGGCCGCCTCGTCCGCGTCCGGCAGGTGCTTGACGACCGTCCAGAAGAACCTCAGGTCGCGGCGCTCCCGGGCCTTCGCGAAGGCCCGCTCACGCAGCTCCTCGGTGGGCAGGGCGTCCAGTTCGGCGAAGGTCGAGTCGGTCATGGCTGCCAGCATAGGGCTGCCGGGCGGCTGCTCACCGGCCACTGCCCCAAGGTCCCTCGTCCCAGCGCAGCGGGCGGCTCTCCGCCGGCTGCGTCGCGGCGGACCGCGTCTGCGGCATGTTCGGGGTCCAGGCGGTGCCGGTCGAGGCCGCGGCGTTCCAGTCCGTCACCGCGGGCACGAGCAGCGGGCGACCGTACGTCTCGACCAGCCGGGTGACGATCAAGCCGCCGCCGACGGCACAGGCCGCGATCGCGAACAGCGCGATGTCGAAATCGCGGCGGTTCGCATAGTCCAGGAAGAGCGTCAGGCCGGCGACCGCGAGCAGGGTGCCGAAGATGCCGCCGCGCCGGCCGTACGCGCTGGTGCCGGCGAGCAGCGCCGCGCCGAAGGCGAGGCCGGTCCACTCCAGGCCGGTGCCGGGCCGGATCGGCCCGGTGGACTGGGCGGCCATCAGGACCCCCGCGCCGACGGCGAAGACCGAGGAGAGCACCAGGGCGGCGAGCACCGGGAACACCGCGGACCCGCCCGGCCGCCGGGCCGGGTCGTCGACCGGCCGCAGCCGTCCGATCATCCGCCGGATCGGCATGACGGTGCCCAGCGCGCCGCCGATGACGGCGAGCAGCGCGAAGCCACCGAAGAGGTAGAACGCCTGGTTGGCGGGGTCGTAGTCGGCCTGGACGGTGACCGGCGCGGTGCGCAGCTGGTCGTAGACGATGACGCCCATGGCGGCGGCGAGCGTCGCCGTCCAGCCGGGCACGTGCAGCACGAGCACCAGGACGGCCACGATCAGGCCGCCCGCGGCGGCGACGATCAGCGCCGGCACAATGGCCTTGACCAGTCCGTCATCGCCGTTCTCGGCGAAGTGCAGCGCCGAGGCGAGGGCGATCGGACCGACCGCGAGATTGGGTACGCCGGCCCGCAGCGTCAGGCCGGCACCGAGGGTGAGCAGCCCGATCGAGGCGCCGGTGATGAGCAGGGTGTCGAGTGCCGGGCGGCGCAGGCTGGCCGGATCGAGCCGGTAGAGCAGGTAGGCGATCGCGGCGACCGCCAGCAGCAGGACGATCTCCCAGCCGATGTGGATGCCGAGCCGGTCGCGCCCGTCGTCGATGTCGGCGCCGCGCCGGCCCGTTTCGCCGGCGGGCTCCACGAGCTGGAGACCCTCGACGTCCTCCGGGTCGAGGTCGCGCCGCCGGGCCCGGAAGTCGGTGGCCGCGAGGCCGGTCCGGTACGCCGCCGGGTCACTGTCGCCCTGGTCACCCGCAGTACGCCGATACGTGGTCTCGTCGTAGGCCATCCCGCACACCTCCTTCGCCGCCGGAACAGGATACGGAAATGAACTGCCCTCGGTTCAAACTCGCGGACCGGGGGGCGATCAGGTCCGTCTGCCCTGCCGGTCTGGCTTGCCGCCGTCTTTCTGATCCGGTTGCTCCGGCACCCGGCAGGAGCGTTCCAGCCACAGCGCCGCGACGACCAGCGCGAGCGCGGCGACCACCCCGGCGACGGCGGCCGGGACGTCGTCGCGGGCGGCCTTGGTCGGCTCCAGCGCCAGCCAGGCCAGCAGCCCGGCGGAGAAGCCGGCGAACAGCGCACCCGCCAGCGATGACGCCTTGGCAAGCACGGCGAACCGGGCGACGGCCAGCGGGTCGACCCGGGGCGAACCGGACCGGTGCTGGATCCGCGCCGCCGTATTCTGCGCGAGGATCGCCTCGACGACGGCCAGCGTCCCGAGCACGATGATCGGCAGCCAGGGCAGCCGGGGCATCTGCGTGTAGAAGGCGCTCAGCAGCAGCCAGCCCACCGCGGCGGCGGCCAGCCCGGCGACCACCAGCACGGACAGGCTGGTCGGCCGCATCGACGGATCGGGTGCGCCGCCGCCGGGATTGCTGCTCACTCTTGTGACTCTAACGGCAGATCGGGTCGCGGGGTCAGTGCGTTCGCGTCGGCTGTGAGTTCCGGGTCGTTCAGCAGGTCCGTCACCCATCCGTGGCCGGGCAGCCGGGCGTAGGGCTGCAGGTCGAGCCAGGGCTTGAGCACGAAGGCCCGCTGGTGCACGCGGGGGTGCGGCAGCGTCAGCTCGGCGTCGTCGCTGAGCACCGGGGTGCCGTCTTCCCGCCACACCGCGATCACGTCCACGTCCAGCGTGCGCGGCCCGAACCGGCGGGCCGGATCCCGGATGCGGCCCGCGGCCTCCTCGACCGCCCGGGCCCGGTCCAGCCAGCCGGCCGGCTCCGCGGCCGGGTCCACGACCAGGACCACGGCATTCAGGTACGCGGGCTGGTCGGCATCGCCCCAGGGCGGCGTCTCGTAGACCCCGGAGACCAGCACGACCCGCTCGCCGAGCTGCGCCACGGCACCCTTCAGGTACGCGTACCGGTCGCCGAGGTTGCTGCCCAGCGAGAGGATCGCCCGGGTCACCGGGCGCGCCGGAGGGTGACCGCGACGTCGGCGAACTCGTGCGGGATCGGCGCCTGCGGCTTGTGCACGGTGACCGTGGCCGCGTCGACCCGGGCATCCGCGAGGCAGACCGTCGCCAGCCGCTCGGCCAGCGTCTCGATCAGGTTGACCGGCTCGCCGGCGATCACCTCGGCCAGCCGGCCGGCCAGCTCGCCGTAGTGGACGGTGTCGGCCACGTCGTCGCTGGCCGCCGCCTTGGCGAGGGACAGCTCCAGCTCCACGTCGACCACGAATTCCTGGCCGTCGCGGCGCTCGAAGTCGAAGACCCCGTGGTGGCCCCGGACCCGCAGGCCGTACAGGGAGATGCGGTCGTTCACGGCGTACCCCCGGTTGTCGAGCGTGAGATGCGCGGGCTGCCGGTGGCCCGCCACACCGCCAGGGCGTCGACGGTCGCGCGTACGTCGTGCACCCGGACGCCCCAGGCGCCGGCGGCCACCGCCAGCACGGACGTGGCAATCGTCGCCGCTTCCCGGCCGTCCACACCCCGCGGCTCGCCGTCCGGGCCGGCAAGCAGCCGGCCGAGGTACGTCTTTCGGCTGGCCGCGAAGAGCACCGGGTGGCCGAGGGCGATCAACTCGTCCAGGTGCGCGCTGAGGGCCCAGTTGTGCTCGGCGTGCTTGGCGAAGCCGATGCCGGGATCGAGGATCAGCCGGGCGGGATCGACACCGGCGGCGACCGCGTCGTCCACCCGCTGGCGCAGCTCGGCGCGAACCTCGGCCACGACGTCGTCGTAGTGGGCCAGGTCGAGCATCCGGCGGGAGTGCCCGCGCCAGTGCATGAGGATCCACGGGCAGCCGGCGTCCGCCACCACGGCGGCCATCCCCGGGTCGGCCAGGCCGCCCGACACGTCGTTGACCATCACGGCGCCCGCACCGAGGGCGGCCGCGGCCACCTCGGCCCGGGTGGTGTCGATGCTCAGCGGCACCCCGGCGGCGGCCAGCGCCTTGATCACCGGGAGCACTCGGGCCGTCTCGGTCGGACCGTCCACCCGGTCGGCGCCCGGCCGGGTGGATTCGCCGCCGATGTCGATGATGTCGGCACCCGCCCGGCGCAGCGCGACGCCGTGCGCGACGGCCGCGTCGACATTGGCATACCGGCCGCCGTCGGAGAAGGAATCGGGGGTCACGTTGAGGACGCCCATCACGACCGGGTGATCTTGCTGGGTCAGCAGGTCGCCGCTGAGCTGCACGGTCGCTGCGCTACCGGTCGGATCGGTCACGGGAAGACGGTACCGGGCCGGGCCCTTTAGTACATGTGTACGATGCACCGTGACTCATCTTCAATCACGCCTTTACCTTGGGTAACGAATCAGGCAGCTTGTAGGTAAGAAGTACGGCCCGTACTCTTTGGAACTGGGCATCATTGAAGGACCGAAGAGAGCAGACGGGCTTTGGGTAGGACAGGAGCGCCCTGACCAGCTCACTCGACGCGGTGAGCTGGAAGTAGCACCATATGGGCGTTGCCGTCAGCGAGGCTTTACAACTGCAGTGTGCGCGGCGCCCTCACGCCGGGCACCCGGGAGGTTTACCGATGATCGCCACAGAGTTCGCTACGCAGGTCGCAGCGGCGCTGCAACAGGGCGCTCTGGCCGCCCCCGAGCCCAAGGGCATCAACACCGAGGGTGTCGTCACCTTCTTCGCCAGCAATGTCGCGCCGATCCTGCTCGCCGTGCTCGGGGTCATCTTCATCGGCCGGGCCAGCCGCGGCGAGATCTCCAAGGTGCTCACCAGCTCAGCGATCGCCATCGTCGGCCTCGCGTTCATCGCCGGCGCCGCGACTTTGTTCTTCGTCGGCGACTTCCTCATCAGCCTCATCTTCACCTGAGGCCGCGGGCGGACATATGCGGCTGCGCACCGATGACGACATCTACCGGGCACGCCTTGTCTACCTGGGCCCGCCCGGGTACACGCTGCCCATGCACCTGCCGTACGCGCAGTATGGGATGTTCGTCCTATTAGTGCCTTTGTTCGTGTTCCTGCACTACCTCATCACGTTCGAGATCGACGCCTTCCCCGCCTGGGAGATCGCGTTGGCCATGGTCACCACCTCGTACGTGTTCCGGCACGTCGACCCCGACCGGCCGGCCCGGATGGTCATCCGCACCGCACTCACCGACTGGCGCCGCACCCGCGAGCCCGCCGTCGAGCAGCGCGACCCGAGACTCGTCGCCACGCGCATCAGAGTTCGGGAGGAGTTGGTATGACCAGTTTCGCCGCTCTCACCGCATGCCCGAACGGGGATCGTCCATGACCGCTACCCCACCGCCCGGGCCTTCCCGCGCGGAATCGTCCCTTACGGGCAGGCAGAGTAACGCTGTGCGATCAGATAATCACTCTCCGGATGACGGGGTCGAACAGGTGCCCGGTCCCGGCCACGGCGCCGTCGCGGTCTTCCAGGCCCCACAGCCGGTACGCCCGCGGGCCAACGGCGGCCCGCCGGTCGACCCGATGGACATCGATTCGCCGTTCCTCGATCTCTTCGGGGGCACGCCCGTGCCGGCCGCGGCCGAGCCGCCCGCGGACGACCCGGACGTGGATTTCGACTTCGGCTTCGACTTCGACGGCGCGGACGCCGGCCGGCAGACCTCCGCCGCGCCCACGAGCCCGGCCCCGGCTTCCGGCGGGTCCACTGCGGCTCTTTCCGGCCCGGCACCGAGCCTTGGCGGCTCGGCTCCCGGCCTCGCCGGGGGCGATCCCAGCCTGACCGAGCCCGGCCCGGAGCATGTCGAGACCAGCCCAGGTCCTGCCGGGTCCAGCCCGGAACTTGCCGAGACCGGCCTGGATCCTGCCGGGTTCGACCCGGGACCTACCGAGACCGGCCTGGATCCTGCCGGGTTCGACCCGGGACCTACCGAGACCGGCCCAGGCCCTGCCGGGTTCGGCCCCGATCTTGGCGGGTCCGGTTCGGCGTCCGCTGGGTACCTCTCGGAGCCCGGCGGCGCGAACGGGCAGGCCTCGGGTCTGAACGGGCAGGCCGCGGTGGCCGGCGAGGCTCACGCTGAGTCAACGGTCGCCTCGCCGCCGCCCGTACCGCCGTCGAACGGCAGGCGGCCGGCCGATGCACCGGTTTCGCCCTTTATGCGGGCGCCCGCCGGCCCGCGGGCCGACTTCTACGACGAGCGCGAGGCGCCCGAGTCCGACTTCGAGGACTGGCCCGACGAGGCCCGCCCCGGCGCATTCCCGGCGGTAGCGAGCGCGCCCGTGACTCCGCAGCCCGCGCCTGCCCCCGCGCACCCGCTGCCCGCCCCGCCGCTGTGGCAGACCGCCGCGACGCCCGGGGTGGCTGCCGTCGAGCCGTACCATCCGACCGCGCCGGCCGAGGCCGACGCCCGCATCGACCTGCCCGCGCCGATGCCCGAGAAGGCGCCCGCCAAGCGCCGCGGCCGGCGCAAACGCGAGGAGCCGGCGAACCTGCCGGCGGTCCGGTCGAAGAAGAACGAGGTCAAGGCGGCGCCGCTGCGCCCGCACAAGCTCAAGTTCAGCGACCGCGACCCGTCCATCGAGCTGGAGATCAGCGAGATCGCCGGGCACCTGACGTTCACCCAGAGCACGGTGACGGCGTGGTATTCGCTGCCCGAGGTCCGGTGGGCGTTCCGCCCGGACGCCGAGCGCGAGGCGCTGCTCTCCGCGATCTCCGAGCAGTACGCGGGCCTGGCCGGCTTCCGGCTGCACCTGCGGCGCACCAACCGGCCGTTCCCGGCCGACGAGTGGGCCCGCACGGTCGACTCCCACACGGCCAAGCCGCTGCCCGACGTCTCGGGTGCCACCTCCTGGTCCGACCACCTGGTGGCGGCCCAGCGGCACCTGCTCTCGGTCAACCACGCCGAGGGCCAGACCTACCTGGGCGTGACCTTCGCCCGCCGCTCGCTCGGCGACACGTTCTCCGAGCGGATCCTGCGAATGTTCGGCAAGGGCACCTCCGATGGGGAACGGCGCAAGCTCGGCCGCACGGTCGAGCAGTTCGACGAGGTGCTGAACGCGTTCGGCATGCGCGGCCGGCGGGTCACCCCGCAGGAGCTGGAGTGGTTGCTGTTCCGCTCCGTCGCGCTCTGCATGGCCCCGCCCGGCCCGCTCTCCCCGGTCTCGAACGGCCAGTGGGAACGCGGTGACCTGCTCGCCCTGACCGAGCAGGTGGAGCGCTACCGCACCCCGTACGGCTCGACGGTCAAGCTGGTCAACCGGATGACCGGCGAGGAGCGGCACGTCGCCGTCCTGTCCGTGGGCCGGATGGAGCCGCTGGAGATCCCCGAGAAGCACGAGCCGTGGATGCACTTCCACGAACGGCTGCCCTGGCCGATGGAGCTCTCCTCGCGCATCGACATCCTCGGCTCGAACAGTTCCTTCAAGAACCTCGAGCACCGGCTCCGGATGATCCGCTCCCAGCAGCTCGACTACGCCGAGCACGGCATCGACGCCCCGCCGGAGCTGGAACGCCTCGCCAAGCGGGCGCTGGTCATCGGCGACGAGATGACCACCGGCCTGCCGGTCGAGTCGGCCCGCGCGCACGGCTGGCACCGGATCGCCGTCGGCGGCCGCACCCGCGAGGAGTGCCTGGAACGGGCCCGCCGCCTGATCCAGCTCTACTCCCGCGAGCTGCGCATCTCGCTGCAACACCCGAAGAACCAGGACCAGCTCGCCCGCGAGTTCATCCCCGGCGAGCCGATCGCCAACACCGGCTACGTGCGGCGGATGCCGGTCAAGCTGCTGGCCGCGGCGCTGCCGCAGGCCGCGTCCACGGTGGGCGACCGGCGGGGAGACCTGATCGGGCGTACGTCGGGAACCTGCCGCCGTCCCGTCTTCCTCGACCTGCACTTCCCGATGGAGGTCCGGGAGCGCTCCGGCCTCGGCGTGCTGGTGGCGGAGCCCGGCGGCGGCAAGTCGACGCTGATGGGCGCGCTGGGCTACCTGAACGCCCGCCGCGGCGTCCAGGTGACCCTGCTCGACCCGTCCGGCCCGCTGGCCCGGCTGTGCGCGATGCCTGAGCTGCGGCCGTACTCCCGGGTGCTGAACCTGACCGGCTCGGAGCAGGGGACGCTGGCGCCGTACGCGCTGATCCCGACCCCGGTCCGCACCGAGTTCGCGACCGGCGCCGGCGGCGACCGCGAGTACGAGATCGCCGTCTCGAACGCCCGGGCCGAACGCCGCATGCTGGTCCAGGACATCTGCTCGATGCTGGTGCCGCCGCAGGTGGCCAAGGAGTCCTCCACCGCGACGCTGCTGCGGCACGCCGTGCGCCAGGTGCCCGCCGAGGAGACCTCCACGCTCGACGACGTCGTCGCCTGCCTGCAGGGCCTCGACGACGACGGCAAGGAACTGGCCAACCTGCTGCTGGACACCGCCGAGATGCCGCTGGCGCTGCTGTTCTTCGGCCGCCCGCCGGCACACCTGCTCAGCGCGGACTCGGCGCTCACCGTCATCACCATGGCCGGCCTGCGGCTGCCCGACATGAAGATCGAGCGCGAGTACTGGTCGGCGGAGGAATCGCTGGCGCTGCCGATGCTGCACACGGCACACCGGCTCGCCGTCCGGCGCTGCTACGGCGGCTCGATGTCGTCGCGCAAGATGGTCGGCCTGGACGAGGCCCACTTCATGGAGGGCTGGCGCTCCGGCCGCTCGTTCCTGGTCCGCCTCGCCCGCGACTCCCGGAAGTGGAACCTGGCGGCCTTCGTGGCCTCGCAGAACCCCCGCGATATCCTCGGCCTCGACGTGCAAAACCTGGTGTCGACCGTCTTCGTCGGCCGGATCGCCGAGGACCAGGAGATCGCGTCCGAGGCGCTACGCCTGCTCCGGGTGCCGGTGCACGACGGCTACGAGGCGACTCTGGCCTCGCTGTCGCAGGCGGACACGTCATCGTCGTCCCGGCTGGGCTTCCGCGAGTTCGTGATGCGCGACGTCGACGGCCGGGTGCAGAAGGTCCGGGTCGACGTGTCGTACGTGGACGGCCTGCTGGAGTACCTCGACACGACACCGGCGGCGGCCAAGGCGGCGCCCACGGCGATAGCGTCCCTGTCCGACCGGGAGGTCTGAGATGGTTCGGCGGGCGTGCGCACTGATCCTGACGGTGCTCGTGGCAGCGGTGGCAAGCATCGCCTGGGCGGTCGCGGCACCGTCACCCGCCACCGCCGGACCGCTACGCGCCCCAGCCGGCGCCTGCAGCGCCGAGGAGTGGCGCGATGACATCCCCGGCTGCGTCAAGCGGCTCAAGGAGGTCAGCGGAGATCGAGTGACCTGCCTGAAGCCGCCCACGCCCAGCGCGCCGGACTCCGGGCTGGCGGGCTGGTTCGCCGAGCGGCCGGCCTCCTCCAAGCTCAACGGCCCGCAGGGCGTCTACAGCCAGTACGGCTACGCCGGTTACAGCTTCTCGACCTATGACCTCGACGGTGGTTGTGCGGGCACCCTGGCCGAGCCGGAGAGCAAGTTCGAGACCACGGTCGCCAACGGCGAGTTCATGATCGCCACCGCGGTCATCGGCGCCTCCAACGCCCTGCGGGAACGGGCCTGGGACCCCCAGGCCCTGTGGGGCTGGGCCGACCCGCTGGTCGACCAGGCCACCAAGGCGGTCTATGAGAAGGTCTTCAGCGTCTTCGGCGTCATCACCCTCGCCGTGGTCGGTCTCTACCTGATCTGGCGGTCGCAACAGGCCGACATGGGTGCGGCCACGACGACGGCCGGGTGGGCAATCCTGATCATGGTCGCCGTCACCGCCATCGCGGCGTGGCCGGTCAAGTCCGCGAATATCGCCGACCAAACGCTGGTCACCACCCTGGGCGTGGTGCACGACGCGGTGGGCCCACGAGCCCAGGACGGTGACACCTCTGGCTGCAAGCTGGGCAAGCCGGACGCTTGCAAGGACAACCGCCCGCCGGCCGTTCGTGCCAGCGACACGGTGACCGAGACCATGCTCTACCGCAACTGGCTCCGCGGGGTCCTCGGCTCGGCGGACAGCGACACGGCTCAGAAGTACGGCCGGGCCCTGTACGACGCGCGCTCCTTCAGCTGGGACCAAGCGCAGAGGATGCGGGACAACCCGGGCATCCGACCGTCGATCATCGAGGGGAAGAAGGACCAGTGGAAGCGGGTCGCCGAGACGATCAGGATCGATGATCCCGAAGCCTACGACTACCTCCGCGGTGTCAACGGCATGGACCGGATCGGCGCGGGCTTCATTGCCGTGCTGGCGGCCCTCATGTTCGCGATGTTCGATCTGACCGCGTCGCTGCTGGTGCTGCTCGGCTTCCTGATCTTCCGCTGGGCGGTCATCGCCGCACCCATCCTCGGCACGGTCGGCCTGCTGCGACCTGCAAGTTCGGGCATCCGCCGCCTCGGCAACGCCGTGGTCGCGGCCGTCTTCAACATCGCCATCTTCGGCACCGGCGCCGCCATCTACCTCTTCGCCGTCGACCTGATCATGAATACCGCCAGTCTGGCCGGCTGGCTGCAGGTCGTGCTGGTCTGGCTGGTCGGCGTGGTGGGCTGGCTGCTGCTGCGCCCGTACCGGCGGATCACCCAGCTCGGCGGCAAGGACGGCACCGCGGCGATCGCCTCCGCCGGTTCGTGGCACCGCCGGTTCTTCCGGGACATGCGGGAGGCCGCCAAGCTCGACGTGGTGGACGCGGGGGGAACGAACGAGCCCTCGATCGGCAAGGGTCGCACCGTCTACGTCGACCAGAGCAACCTGCGTCCGGAGGCCCGGCTGGAAGACCCCGCGCACGGCTCGGCTGCGCGCGGCGGAGAGTCCGTGACCACCGTGCCGGACCGGGGTGGTGCCCCAGCGGTGCGACCGGACGGCAACGAGACGACCCGCGAACAGGCGGAGCCGAGCGAACGCAGCCCGGTCCCGGTCGCGGCGTCCGCCACACGGCACCGTCGGCCGTCCACGTGGACCGAGCCGGATGTCAGTGAGCGGCCCGCTTCGTTCGCGATCTACCGCCCGGAGACCGGCAGCACGACCCGCGAACCGGCTTCGCCGCGGGTGCGCACCGAGGCGAAGTGACCGCCGATGCCGAGACTGCTGGAACGTAGCCTCACCGGACTCTTCCGGTCCCGCTGGGGAGTCGCCCTGGTGATCGCCGTGCTGGTGCTGGCGATCGTCGGGACCGGCCGGATCTTCTCCGACGGCACCGCCGCCGCGCCGATCACCGACCGGGTATCGCCCGGCCCGACGGCCTCGATCGACCCGAGCCATGACGACGACGGCGTCATCGTCGACGACGATCTGCCCCCGTCGCCCACCACGAGCCCGGGCAGCGCGGAGCCCGAAGCTGTCGCCTACGCGTTCGCGGCGGCCTGGGTCGACCACAAGAACGTCTCGGCGAAGGCCTGGCACAACGGGCTCGTGCCGAACGCGACCAAGGAACTCGCCGACGAGCTGAACGGCGTCGACCCGGCCGACGTGCCGGCCGACAAGATCGCCGGCCGGCCCACCCTGGTGCCGATCGGCGACGGCCTGGTCAACGCCGTCGTCACGGTGGACTCCGGAAAGCTGACTCTGCAACTGGTGGCCCCCGATGGGCGCTGGCTGGTGGACGACGTCGATTGGGAGGGCCCGTGAACCTGCCGCGGCCGCGTGGGGTGGCCCTGCTCGTCGCCCTGACCGCAACGCTGGCTCTGCTCTGCTGCGGCGGTGCCATCAGCGCGCTGCTGGTGGACGAGTTCGACAACAAGGAGGAGAATCTCAGTCTCCTCAGCGCCAACTGCGGCGCCGCCGGGCCGCTCGATCCAGGAGGCAAGCTGCCCAGGGTCGGCCAGTACAACTCGGAGCAGGTCAAGAACGCGGCGATCATCATCAACGTCGGCAAGCAGCTGAAGCTGCCGCCGCGGGCCTGGGTGATCGCGGTGGCGACGGCGATGCAGGAATCGAACCTGCGCAACCTGGGCTTCCTCGGCGAGCGCAACGACCACGACTCGCTCGGCCTCTTCCAGCAGCGGCCGAGCACCGGCTGGGGCACGCCGAAGCAGGTCACAGACCCGGTCTACGCCGCGACCAAGTTCTACGAGAAGCTGCGGAAGGTCAAGAACTGGGACAGCCTGCCGCTGACCCGGGCGGCCCAGCGGGTGCAGATCAGCGCCTACCCGGGCGCCTATGCCAAGCACGAACCGATCGCGACCCAGATCGTGAACATGCTCGCCGACGGTGCGGCGAACGCCGTCGGGAACTCGCTCGACATGGTCTGCCCCTCGATCGGACAGGTGTCCGCGTCCGGCTGGACCAGCCCGCTCGCGGCCAGCGGCAAGGGCTTGAAGAAGAAGGACAAGATGGTCGTGGGGTCGGGCTTCCGCACCGCGGACCGACCAAGCCATCAGGGCGTCGACTTGATCATCGACACCGGCAACCCGGTCCGCTCGGTGGCAAGCGGGGTTGTCTCCCGGATCAAGTGCGATGAGACGTTCAGCGGAAAAAAGGACTGCGACGTGGCCGGCTATCCGGGCAAGGGCGGCTGTGGCTGGATGCTGGAGATCCGGCATGCCGGCAAGATCATGACCCGCTACTGCCACCTGGTCCAACGACCGAACCTGGAGGTGGGCCAGAAGGTTGCCGCCGGCCAGGTCGTGGCCCTCAGCGGCACCAGCGGCAACTCCTCGGGGCCGCACCTGCACTTCGAGGTGCACCTCAACAACGACCGGTCCAGCGCCAGCGCGGTGGACCCGGTGCAGTTCATGGCGGAGCACGGCTCACCGCTGGGTGCTTCCCGGTGACCGGTAGCCCGATGCCCGACCCGTTCGCCGGCTCCGAGTGGACCCCGGATCCGCCGCGCCCGGTGGTGCCGACGGCGGCGACCATGGCGGGCCCGTTGCGCGGCCGGCGGGTGCTCATTGGGCTGCCCGGCCACGGCTGGCGTGGTGACATGCGGGCGGACGAGAAGGTCGTGCAGGGCAGCCGGACCTACGTGCCGGTGATGCCGGAGGCCGAGTGGTACCGCGCCGAGGCCGAGCAGACCGAGGTGTTCGCTCCGCTGGTGCCGGTCGAGCGAGTCTGGGCCGAGGAACTCGGGATGGCGACCTTGTATGCCACACCCGGCGACATCATGTCCCGGCTCGTGTCGCTCGATGAGCCACCACGCCGGAATCCGGTTGCCGCTCTGGACGCAGCCACACTGACCGGTCGCCGGGTCGTCCAACTGCTTGAGGACGGCGGTGAGCGGCGCGACCTGCGAGCAGTCACCGAACTGCACACTAGCGACGAGGGTGACATCTGCGCGCGAGTGACGACCGAGCTGGACTGGTATCGCTGGGGTTGGAGCGGAAGAACGCCGAGCACGCTCGAGATTCCCGTCCACCTGCTCTGGGTCGAGTAAGGGTCAGACCACGGGCGCGGCGCCGCAGACCCGCCACCCGTCGTCGTCGATCATCGGGAACTGCCATCTGTCCGTAGTGCGCTCGCTTCCGTCCGCGATAGTCCGGCGGATGTCGGTGCTGACCGTCGTCCGACCGGCGTCGGTGGAGACTGTGAGGCTTGTCCAGTCGACCCGGATGCCGATGGTGAAGCGTTGCTCGCGGCTCTGGATGTCCGTCCGGAAGGCGTCGAGTTGCGAGAGGTCCAAGCCATCTTTGCAGGTGAAGAGCGAGGCTTCCTTGTCGTCGCGATTGACCAGATATGCCCGCAGGAACTGGTCCGCCACCACGTCCGGCTTACTCCGCTCGATCTTCGTCGCCTCGTCGTAGAACGAGATGAATACCCCGACCCCACCCAGACACAGCAGCGCCAGGATCCCCGCCCCCATCGCCAAAATGAGCCGGAGTCGCCGGTTTCGCGGCTTTCCCGCCACGGGCACCGGCGCCGCCGGCGGGACCGCGGGCGGCGGGACTGGGTTCGGGGGCTGCACCCTTACCAGATTAGTGCGTTCCGCAGTGGACCGGCGGCGGGCAGCCCGGCGAGTGGGTCACTCTGCCCGTACTGGGAGAATTGAGCACCGGCTACGCAACGTCGTCGCCCGGCCGGTGCAAGGTACGGTTTGAGCGCACACACGGAGGTGAGGCGGTGGAGTCGACGCGGCGTATCGATCAGGCCGCTGCCCTGCACCGCCAGGCGGGGGCCACCGTCGAGGCGGCCGCCGCGGCGCTGGAGTCGCAGGCGCCGTCCGCCGCCGACCCGCTCGTGCAGCATCATCTGGCCGAGGAGTTGCGGGCCGCCGCGAGCGAGCTGGCTCCCGGCTGGCTCGGCGCTCCGCTGGACGCGCAGTCGGCGACCACTCCTTTGGGTGGCACGTTTCCGCCGCGGTTCGTCCGGCTCGGGATGGCGCAGCCGCTCGACGACGCGCGCTTTCCCGCCGTGATCCCATTGCTCGGCACCGGGCATCTGACCGTCGACGCGGATGCCCGCGATCCGCGCGTCGCCGGCCTGCTGCGTTGCCTGCTGCTGCGCCTGCTGGCCGCCGCGCCCGCCGGGTCGTTGCTGGTCCGTGCCGTGGACGGCACGGGGGGCGGCACGGTTTTCTCCCCTTTTGCCGCCCTCGCCGATGCGGGACTGCTGTCGCCGACCGCCATCGACCGCGCGCAGTTGCGTGACGTGCTCACCGAGGCCGAGAAGTGGCTGCGCCCGGTGCGTGGCGGCGCCGTCCGCCGGGGCCGGCGCGACCGGATGATGCTGCTGGTCATCGCGAGCCTGCCGGAGCTCACCGAGGGCGCCGACCTAGTCCGGATCGCCGCGCTGGCGCAGCAGGGGCCCGAGTCCGGCCTGCATCTGATCGTGGCCGGCTGGCCGCCGCCCCCGCTGACCGCGGAGACCACCCAGGCGCCGCTGCCCCGGACGACCCAGGTTTCGCTCCGCAACCCGTACGCGGTGATCGGCGATCCGCCCGGCTCGACCTTCGGATCCATCCCGGAGGCGGTGTGGCTGAACGCGCCCGTCTTCCTCGACGACGACCCGCCGCCGCGGCTGCTCGACGCGGTGTGCCGCGAGTTGGCCGCCCATTCCGCCGCCGCCTCGCGGGTGGCGCTCGCCGATCTGCTGCCCGACCCGGCGGAGGAGATCTGGAGCGGCGACGCGGCCGACGGGCTCGGCACGACGGTCGGTCACGACGGTGACACCCCGCTGGTGCTGCGCTTCAACGACCTGACTCCACACTGGATGGTCGGCGGCCGATCCGGCGCCGGCAAGACCGCCTTCCTGATCAATGTCCTGTACGGCCTCGGCACCCGGTACAGCCCCGACGAGCTGGGCCTCTACCTGCTCGACTTCAAGGAGGGCGTGTCGTTCGCCGAGTTCGTGCCGACCCGGCGGGACCGCACCTGGCTGCCGCACGCGCGGGCCGTCGGCGTCGAGTCCGACCGGGAGTACGGCCTGGCCGTGCTGCGCGAGCTGGACGCGGAGATGACCCGCCGGTCGGTGGCCTACAAGCGGGCCGGGGTGACCCGGTTCGCGGATCTGCGCGCGGTCGCCGCCGAGGAGGGCCGGGGCCGGCCGATGCCGCGGATCCTCTGCGTCATCGACGAGTTCCAGGTGCTGCTGGCCGGCAACGACCCGATGGCGACCGAGGCGGTCCAGCTGCTGGAGTCGCTGGCCCGCAAGGGCCGCTCGTACGGCATCCACCTGATCCTGGCCAGCCAGACCGTGCTCGGCGTCGAGGCCCTGTACGCCAAACGCGACTCCATCTTCGGCCAGTTCCCGGTGCGGATCGCGCTGCCGGGCGGCGGGGACGTCCTGGAGCCCACCAACGACTCGGCGGCCGGCCTGCCGCTGGGCACGGCCGTCGTCAACACGGCGGGCGGGCTGGGCGGGCCGCGGGGCGCCACCCGGGGCCACGAGCGCATCGTGCGCTTCCCCGACCCGCACGCCGACCGCGCGGTGCTCAGCGACCTGCGGCACAAGCTGTGGGGCGCCCGCGACCCGGAGGCCACCCCGCCGCGCATCTTCGCCGGCTATGCCCGCCAGCACCTCGCCGACGACCCGACCTACCGGGCCGCGCTCGCCGGCCGGGGTGGGCGCCCGTCGGCGCTGCTCGGCCGGGTCATCGACGTCAGCCTGTCCACCGCCGCGTTCCCGCTGGACGCGTCGCCGGGGCGGCACCTGGCTGTTTTCGGGTCGCGGCCGGACGGTGCCGAGGTGCTGGAGGCCGCGGCCCGCAGCGTCGCCGCGTTCCACTCACCCCGTACCACCAGGTTTGTCATCTCCTCGCTCGTCGCCGAGGGTGACGAACTCGCCAAGGCCCTCGCGGTCGAGATCGGCCACCGCCAGGAGGTCGTCGTGGTGGACGCGGCCGGCCTGGCTGCGGAGCTGGATCTGGACCGGCCGGGCTACCGGGTGGTGTTCGGGATGGACGCGGTGAGCCCGGGGACGCTGCCGATGCTGCGGCGGTTGCTGCGCGAGGGGCCGGGCCGGGGCGTGCATCTGCTGTCCTGGTGGCGCGGGCTGCGCCGGTTCAGCGAGGAGACGGGCGGCAGCGCGGGCCGGGAGGACGTGGCCGGCCTGGTCTTCCTGAACGTGCCCCAGCAGGACGTGTGCCTGATGGTGGGCAAGCAGCTGGACTGGCAGCCGCGGGAAAACCGCGCGCTGCTGCACGACCGGCACGCGGACCGCACGGTGACCATCGTCCCGTTCGTCGAGCCCGAGAGCGACGAGGCATGACCGCCTGCACCGAGCGGCACCCAGCCGCAGCGGACAACGGCCTCGCAGGCGAGGGCCAGAAGGGCATGCCCAAGGAGGGCAGCACAGCATGACCGGGGTCGAGGAGGGCCAGGCGGCCGACGAGGGCCCCTGGGCGTCCTATGTGGCAGCCGCGCAGCGCCTCGACGCGGTGCGCCGGGCCGCCAGTTCGGCCGCCGGCGAGCAGGCGGCCACCCTGCAGGCCGCCCAGCAGGAGCTGGCGTCGGTGCGGGCCCGGCTGGCGCCCCAGCGGGCCCGGCTGGTGCAGGATCTGGGCGTCCCGGTGGCCGCGCTGGCCGCTCAGCCCGACGAGCGGATGCTGGCGGCCCAGGCCGTCGCCACCGGCCCCGAGGCGGTCCTGGCCGCGCTGCGGCAGGCCCGGGGCACGGCCGACGCCGCCGACGCGGCGATGATCGGTCCCGGCCCGGCGGCGCCGTGGCGGCCGTGGGCCCGCAACCTGCTGGTGTACGGGCCGTTCGCGGCGGCCGTGCTGATCGTCCAGATTGTGCTCTACCTGATCGCCCCGTCCGGCTCCCTGCCCACGTACGCGCTGCTGTGCGGGCTCAGCATGCCGGTGCTGGCGTTCGCGCTGGGCTGGCTGACGATCGGCTTCGTGTACGGCGGCGGACCGGTGAAGGTGGACCGGACGCCCATCGTCGGCGCGATCGCCTGCCTGACCCCCGTGCTGCTGACCTGCATGGGCGTCGGCCTGCTCGCGTTCATCCGGTAGTTCGCGTTCATCCGGTAGGGAGTCCTGACATGGCCAGCGTCGAAGAGGTCAAGGCGAACGTCGCCGCGTCCGTGGACGGCACGCAGCGGGCGGTGGCAAGCATCCAGCAGGTGACCGACCAGCTGGACGACGCGCTGGCGCTGCTCCGGATGACGGCGATCGGGTCGTTCCATCCCTCGGTCGCCTCGGCGATCGCCCAGCTGGAGCAGGCCCGGACCAGGCTTGACGAGGCGCAGACGCTGGCCCGGGGCGCGATGGACAGCGCGGACGCCTACCGCATGATCGTCTGACCGCCTGGCGAGCAGGCGCGGGCCGGATTCAGCGCGCGTTTATCAACGCCATCGCCTCGGCGCGGACCTTGCCGTCGCTCTGGAAGGCGCCGCGGACCGCCGAGGTGACCGTGCGGGCGCCGACCTTGCGGATGCCGCGCATCTCCATGCACATGTGCTCGCACTCCAGCACCACGATCACGCCGCGTGGGGTGAGCTTCTCCATCAGCAGGTCGGCGATCTGCGACGTCAGCCGCTCCTGCACCTGCGGGCGCCGGGCGAAGACCTCGACCAGCCGGGCGAGCTTGGACAGGCCGGTGATCCGGCCGTCGACGCCCGGGATGTAGCCGATGTGGGCGACGCCCTTGAACGGCAGCAGATGGTGCTCGCAGAGGCTCATCAGCTCGATGTCGCGGACGAGCACGAGCTCCTCGTGGTTCGCCTCGAACGTCGTGGTGAGCACCTTCGCCGGGTCGACCCGCAGGCCGGCGAAGAGCTCCGCGTAGGCCCGGGCGACCCGGGCCGGGGTGCGCACCAGACCGTCGCGGTCCGGGTCCTCACCGATGGCGATGAGGATCTCCCGAACCGCTTTCTCGATGCGGGCCAGGTCGACGGCCTGCTCGACCGGCGTGCCGGTGAGCTTGCCGTCGACCAGACGCGCGGCGAGGTAGTCCGGCTCGTCGGCGCCGTCCGGCTCCGTCGAGCTGCCGTCGGTGATCAGTGGTTGCCTTCCACTGAGCCGTTGGGCGTGCTTCCCGCACCCGGGTTGACGCCACCGACAGCGATCTGGCCGTCGGCTTCCGCCTGTGCCTTGAGCTTGTCCCGCTCGGCGGGGGTGAGGACCGGCGGCGCCTCGGACGGAAGCCGCTTGCCGAAGCCGTTGAACGGGGCCATCGGCGGCCGCTTCGCCACCCGCTCGCAGATGCGGTTCATGTCGTCCTGGGTGATGGTCTCCTTCTCGATGAGCTCGAGGACCATGTTGTCCAGCACGTCCCGGTACTCGACCAGGATCTCCCAGGCCTCGTCGTGAGCCAGCTCGATCAGGGCTCGGACCTCGGAGTCGATGTCGGCGGCGACCGAATCCGAGTAGTCCTTCTCGTGGCCCATGTTGCGGCCCATGAACGGCTCGTCGCCGCTGGTGCCGTACTTGACGGCGCCGAGCTTGGAGCTCATGCCGTACTGGGTCACCATGGCGCGGGCCAGGCCGGACGCCTTCTCGATGTCGTTGCCGGCGCCGGTGGTGGGCTCGTGGAAGACGAGCTCCTCCGCCGCGCGACCACCGAGCGCGTACGCCAGCGTGTCGATCATCTCGGCACGGGTCTGGGTGTACTTGTCCTCGGTCGGCAGGACCAGGGTGTGCCCCAGCGAGCGGCCACGGGGAAGGATCGTCACCTTGTGCACGGGCGCGGAGTGCGGCAGCGCGTATGCCACCAGCGCGTGCCCGCCCTCGTGGTAGGCGGTGATCTTCTTCTCGTTGTCGCTCATCGCGCGGGAACGCCGCTCCGGGCCGGCGATGACCCGGTCGATCGCTTCCTCGAGGAAGAAGTTCGAGATCGCGCGCTTCTCGTTGCGGGCGGTCAGCAGCGCGGCCTCGTTGATCACGTTGGCCAGGTCGGCGCCCGAGAAGCCGGGCGTGCGGCGGGCCACCGAGTCGAGGTCGACGTCGGGCGTGAACGGCTTGCCCTTGGCGTGCACCCGCAGGATGGCCTTGCGGCCCTCCATGTCCGGGTTGTCCACCGGGATCTGCCGGTCGAAGCGGCCCGGGCGCAGCAGCGCCGGGTCGAGGATGTCCGGCCGGTTGGTGGCGGCGATGAGGATGACGCCACCCTTGGTGTCGAAGCCGTCCATCTCGACGAGGAGCTGGTTGAGCGTCTGCTCGCGCTCGTCGTGACCGCCGCCCATGCCGGCGCCGCGGTGCCGGCCGACGGCGTCGATCTCGTCGACGAAGACGATCGCCGGCGCGTTCGCCTTGGCCTGCTCGAAGAGGTCGCGGACCCGGCTCGCGCCGACACCCACGAACATCTCGACGAAGTCGGAGCCGGAGATCGAGTAGAAGGGCACCCCGGCCTCACCCGCGACGGCGCGGGCCAGCAGGGTCTTGCCCGTGCCGGGCTGGCCGAAGAGCAGCACGCCCTTGGGGATCTTGGCACCCAGCGCCTGGTATTTCGCCGGGTTCTGCAGGAAGTCCTTGATCTCCTGCAGCTCCTCGACGGCCTCGTCGGCGCCCGCCACGTCGGCGAACGTCGTCTTGGGCATGTCCTTGGTCAGCATCTTGGCCTTGGACTTGCCGAAGTTGAGCACGCGGGAGCCGCCGCCCTGCATCTGCGACATGAACAGCAGCAGCAGGATGACGAGGATCGCGATCGGCAGCAGGTTGACCAGCAGGCTCAGCAGGATGCTGTCGCCGGAGACCGTGGCGTTGACCGTGCCGGTGATCCGGCCGGCGGCCTTCGCCTCCTGGACGTCGGCCCAGACCTCATCCGTGAGTTCGTACGGATACTGGGTCTCGATCTTGTCCGTGGTCTTGCCGTCGAACCGTTCCGGTGTCGCCAGTTCGAGCTGGAGCGTCTGCTCCTTATCCTCCTGGATGACCTTTTTGATGCCGGGCTGGTTCAGCCGCTCAAGCACGACTGAAGTATCAACTCGCTGGTAGCTCGGACCATTCGTGAAGATCGAGCTCAGCGCAATCGCACCGATGATCACCAGAATGATCCAGACCACCGGGCGGCGGAAGAAACGCGTACGTTCCATACTGTTGTCGGGCGCCTGATGCGCCCGGACCCTCCTGATCGGCGTCCTGGTCACCTGGGTTGGCTATCCCCGCCGCCGGGCGCCGATGAAGGCTCCCCGCGGTGAAGACACTGCCGCATCGGTAACCTGTAGCCGCTCCGGCGGAACTCCTCCGGTGCGACCGTTACCGACCCGACTCCTCCGGCGCTCGTGACTCTGCGCCATCGGTCACTCGACCGTACACCGTGGCTGCCTCTTGCGATTGGTCCAGCCCGGGGCCCCGGGGCCCCGCAGTTACCGCCCGTTGCCGTCAACGGCCCGGCTAAACAGGGACAGAGCCGGACAATGCAGCCCGGTTCTGGACCAGGTATCCGGTTCCTGAGAGTCGGCTGGGAGACCGTTCAGCTACGGGCGTACACCTCGGGCTTGAGCACTCCGACGTACGGGACCTCGCGGTAACGCTCCGCGAAGTCGAGCCCGTAGCCGACCACGAACTCGCTGGGGATGTCGAAGCCCACGTACTTCGTCGGCACCGGCACCTTGATCGCGTCCGGCTTGCGGAACAGCGCCACCACCTCGACGCTCGCCGGCTGCCGGGACTGCAGATACTTCATCAGCCAGGACAGGGTCAGGCCGGAGTCGACGATGTCCTCGACGATGACCACGTGCCGGCCCGTGATGTCGCGGTCCAGGTCCTTGAGGATGCGCACCACCCCGGAGGACGTGGTGCCCGAGCCGTAGGACGAGACGGCCATGAACTCCATCTCGGTGGAGGGGCCCTGCCGGCCCAGCGCACGCGCGAAATCCGCCATGAACATGACCGCGCCCTTGAGCACGCAGACCAGCAGGATGCCGTCCTCGGCGTCCGCGTAGTCCGCGGCGACCTGTTTGGCCAGCTCGTCGGTCTTCTCGCGGATCTGCTCCTCGGAGATGATCACGCGGTCGATGTCGGCGTCGTACCAGGAGCCGTCTGCCATGTGCCTAGCGTGCCGCATGAAGATGGCCGCACGTGGCCGGGGGCTGCGGTACGTGCCCGCCCAAGTGCAGGTTATGGGACGAATCCGGCCGAGGCGCCCGGACCGGGACCACATACGGTGACAACTGTCACAGGTTCGTGTGGACCAGGTCACCCGCCAGGCGGCCCACGACGATCCCGCCGGGCAGCGACGCCGCGCCCTGGCCGTGCCAGTGGGTCACCAGCGCGTCGAGCGCGACGACGTGCCGGTGCGACAGCGCGGCACCCGGCGCGCCCAACTCCCGCGCCCAGGCGTGCAGCACCCGGGTCCGGATAGCCGGCGACAGACCGGACAACGCGCGGACCGAGAGACCGGCCGGGGATCGGCAGTCGGTGAGCGCCTCGGCGGCCACCCGGTCGAGGAACGCGACGTCGGCGGCGGTCAGGGCGGCGGTCCGGGCCAGGTTCGCGACAACCCCGGGCCCCAGCGCGGCGATCAGGGCCGGCAGGGCGTCGGCCCGGACCCGGGAGCGGGCGTACGCGGGGTCGGTGTTGTGCGGGTCCGCCCAGGCCGCCAGGCCGAGGGCGGCGCAGGCCTTGCGGGTGTCGTCCCGCGAGACCTCCAGCAGGGGCCGGAGCAGCAGCCCGCGCCGGTGCGGCATCCCGGCGAGCCCGCGCGGCCCCGCGCCCCGGGCCAGCGCGAGGAGCACGGTCTCGGCCTGGTCGTCCCGGGTGTGCCCGAGCAGCACGGCCGCGGCGCCGCTTCGCTCCGCAGCCGAGGTAAGTGCCTCGTAGCGGGCCTCGCGGGCGGCCGCCTCCGGGCCGCCCGGCCGGCCGCTCACGTCGACCGTGGCGGCCTCCACCGGATCGAGCCCGGCGGACCGCCCCCACTCCGCCACGGCGGCGGCCCGGGCCGCAGAGCCGGGCTGGAGCCCGTGGTCGACGGTCACCAGGCCGGCGCGGACGCCCATCCGCGGCGCCACGAAGGCCGTGGCGGCCGCGAGCGCGAGCGAATCGGCCCCGCCCGAGCAAGCGACCAGCACCAGGCTGTCCGCCGGCACGGACCGCAAGGCCCGGCGGACCGCCGTCCTGACGGCCGCGACCGACGGCGCGATCCGGGCCACGGTGGCCCTAGGAGGCCAGGCCGACCGGCCCGTGCACCCGCGCCACCCAGGCGTCCGGGTCGCCCAGCTCGTCCAGGCGGGGCAGGGTCAGCGGCGAGCTGAAGATCTTGTTGAAGCCGGCCATGCCGACCCGCTCGACCACCCCGCGCACGAACTTGTGGCCCTCCGCATATTGCCGCATCTTGACCTCGATGCCGAGCAGCCGGCGGATCGCCTTCTCCAGCGGGTTGCCGCTCTCCCGGCGCTGGTTGAACCTGGCCCGGATCGACTCCACCGACGGGATGACCTCGGGGCCGACCCCGTCCATGACGAACTCGGCGTGCCCCTCCAGCAGCGTCATCAGCGCGGTCAGCCGGTCCAGGACCGCCTTCTGAGCGGGGGTCTGCACGAGGTCGATGACCGAGGACCGGCTCTCCGGGTCGCGCAGCGCGTCGGAGAGCGTGGCCACCCCGCGGCGCACCCGCTCGAGGATGTGCTCACCGCTCTGCGAGGCGTCCACGAAGGCCTGGACCTCGCCGAGGAAATAGCCGCGCATCCACGGCACGGCCGTGAACTGGGTGCGGTGGGTGACCTCGTGCAGGCAGACCCAGAGCCGGAAGTCGCGCGGATCGGCATTGATCTTGCGCTCGACCTCGACGATGTTCGGGGCGTTGAGCAGCAGTTGCCCCGGCTCGGCGGAGAACACCTCGTATTGGCCCAGGACCCGACCGGAGAGGTAGGCCAGCACCGTGCCGGCCTGCACGCCGGTGACCCGGGAGCCGATCGCGTCGGCCACCCCGCCCGGCTGTTTGTCGCCGGAGAGGCGGGTGATCAGCGGAATGATGACCTCACGCAGGCCGGCGATGTTGACCGCCGCCCAGTCCTTGCGGTCGACGACCCGCACCGGTGTGGGCTCGACCAGGGCCGTCAGCCCCGTGTATGCCGCGACGTGTGCCGCGGCCTCGTCGGTCAACTCGCGCAGTTGCGCCACCACCTGGGTGGCTTCTTCGTAGGACACCGCGGGTCCGGATTTCGACAGCGCGCCCGCGGTGGCGGCGGCCAGATCCCAGTCAACGAACTGCGCCATGCAGACCACCGTACCCGCGCGGCACCAGCCGCCGGCCCTGAGAAAACCCCTAGGTACAGCCGCAGGTCACCAGCTTGGCCGCGATCTTGTCGAGCGCCTGGCGGGCCGAGACCGACTCGCCGGTGGCGTCGGCCATGATCGCGAAGACCAGCAGCCGGCCGTCCGCGGTGACGAGCTGGCCGGAGATCGCATTGACCCCGGTCAGCGTGCCGGTCTTGGCCCGGACCAGGCCCTGGCCGATCCGGTTCGGGGACGGGGTGACGAATCGGGAGCGCAGCGTGCCGGACCAGCCGGCCACCGGCAGGCCGCCGAACATGGCGGTGAGCTCGGGTTGGGTGCCGCCCGCGGCGAGCGTCAGCACGTCGGTGAGCAGCTTCGGGCTGATCTTGTTGCGCCGGGACAGGCCGCTGGCGTCGGCCAGGCTGGCCCCGTCCGCCGGCAGCCCGAGCTCGCCCAGCTTGGCGATCATCGCCTCGGCGGCCCCGGAGAACGAGGGCTCCTTGCCCGCGGCCAGCGCGACCTGCCGGGCCAGCGCCTCGGCGATCACGTTGTCGCTCTGCTCCAGCATCCAGTCGACCACGTGCACCAACGGCGGCGACTCGACCCGGCCCAGCTCGGTGCCGGGGGCGGGGGCGCCGGCGGCACCGGAAGCCACGGCCGAGGGCGCCGCGGCCGGGTCCAGCGCGACCGGGGCCGTCTCCTTGCGCACGGAGCTGGTCGGGACATCGAGCTGCTTGGCGAACGCCCGGCCGGCGGCCAGCGCCGGGTCGGCGAAGCGCGGGTCGCCGCCGAACTCGTTGTGCACCGGTTCGATCCGGCCGGCGTTGGTCATCAGCGACTGGATCTTGGCCGCCTGCCCGCCGCCGACGACGTCACCGTCCCAGCCGGGCGCGATGAGCGGGCCCTGGTACAGCGAGGTGTCGACGAGGACCTTGGTCGGCTGCTGCCCGCCGAGCGCCTTCTTGACCTGGGCGGCGAGCTTGTCCAGCCGGGCCGCGCCGGGGAACTGGCCCTTCGCGCCCACCGACAGGGTGGGATCGCCCCCGCCGACCAGCACGACCTCGCCCGGCTGGGCGCCGGCCACCGCGCGGGTGGCCAGCCGGTAGGCCGGTCCCCGCGCCGCGAGCACGGTGGCCGCGGTGAGCAGCTTGGTGGTGGAGGCGGGGGTGGTCTTGGTGTCCGCGTTCTGCTCGAACAGGGATTCGCCGGTCGCGGCGTCGACGATCGAGACGTTGACCCGCGGGCCGAGCGGGCCCGCCTTCAGCAGCGGAGCGATCGCGGCCTGCACCCCTGCGGCGGTCGGCATGGTGCCGGAAACGTCCGCCGCGACCAGCACGGGCGTCGGCGTCGGGTCGGGCGTGGCGGACGCCGACGGGCTCGCGGTGGGATCCGCCGCCAGCCAGCCGTCCACCGGACCGGGCCGGACCACCAGTACCCCGGCCGCGACGACAATGCCCAGCACAAGGGCCGCAAGAACAGACAAGACGACGGTACGCCGCGACGCACCCGTACCCGGCTCCGCCGCTGCCGGCACCCCACCTGCGGGACCGGCCGGGCTCGGTGCCGGACCGCCGGGCTGACCCGGCGGGTCGGCCGCGGGCGGCACGGGCGGCGCCGAGGCCGGCGCCGGCTGGGGCATCTGAGCAGCCTGGGGCTGCTGATGGGCGACGTTGAGCGGCACCGCGGCGCGACCGTACGTCGTGCTCGGAGGACGCACCACCGGCGGCGTCACCGGCGAACCGGTCGGCGGCACGCTGGCCCGACCTACCGGCAAATGACCGTTTTCCGGTTCGGACACGCCGCCGTACTCAGGAGTGTTCTGTGAATCTTGCCTCCCCACGAGCCCCTCCTCCGTACGTGGCGTCAGACTTAGGGGAGACTACAAACATCCGGCACATCGGTGCGCGCGGATCCTGGGGTCATTTCTATGCCCTTGCTCTCCTCGCCACGCCCTGCCGGGTCCGATGCGGGGCTAACAAGGGAGCGAACGATGGATTTCGACGTTTTGGTTGAGATCCCCAAGGGCCAGCGGAACAAATACGAGGTCGACCACAAGACTGGCCGGATCCGACTGGACCGGACGCTCTTCACCGCGACGCAGTACCCGGCTGACTACGGGTTCATCGAGGGCACCCTGGGGCAGGACGGCGACCCGCTGGACGCCCTGGTGCTGATCCAGGAGCCGACGTTCCCCGGCTGCCTCGTGCGGGCCCGGGCCATCGGCATGTACCGGATGACCGACGAGAAGGGCCGCGACGACAAGGTCCTCTGCGTGCCCTACGCCGACCCGCGCCAGGAGCACCTGCGCGACATCCACCACCTGGGCGAGTTCGACCGGATGGAGATCCAGCACTTCTTCACGGTCTACAAGGACCTCGAGCCCGGCAAGTCGGTCGAGGGCGCGTCCTGGACCGGCCGGGTCGAGGCCGAGGAAGAGATCCGGGCGTCGTTCAAGCGCGCGGAGGCCGCCGAGCACCACGACGCGGGCCACTGAGCTGACAGCAGGACGCGGCGGCCAGGCTCGGGCCCGGCCGCCGCGCTTGGTTCCGGCTCAGATGCTGAGGGTGCTGGCCATGCCGTAGAGGCCGACGACCGCGCAAGCCACCGGGATGACCGCCACCACGGCGAGCGTGTCCAGCAGGTCGGCCGCGCGGCCGAGATACGGCGACGGGGCCCGGCGGGTCCAGGTCGCGCCGGCGGCGACCGCGGCCAGCGCCACCAGCAGGGTGGTGACGCCGACGCCGAGCAGCATCGTCTCGCCCGCGCCCCACAGCAGGTCCACGCCGAGCGCGAAGAGACCGAACAGCCCGGCCGAGATCAGCGGCAGCCGCTGGCGCAGGGTGACGAACAGCCGGCAGCGCAGCAGCAGCGCCGCCACCGCGAGCCCCATCAGAATCTCCGCGGACAGGTCGCCGGCGGACGCCAGCACCACGAACGCGCCGACGCAGAGCAGCGCGTGCCCGATCAGCAGGCCGGTGAGCAGCTCCTCGGTGCGGCTGACCGCGGCGAACACGGTGGCCCGGTCCGGGCGCTCCCGCGCCGCGTCCAGCGCCGAGCTGCGGGCCGGTGCGCCGGTGAAGCTCTGCTCGGCCTCGCTGCCGGTGGGCAGCGTGACCGGCGGGGTGGGCATCTTGCCGAGCCGGATCGCCAGCAGCGGCAGCGCACCGATGCCGCAGACCAGGGCGGAGAGCAGGATCGCCGCGGCGCCGGCCGCCGAGGTGACCATGGCGGCGAGGGCGGTGAGCGCCCCGAACAGGCCGGCCATGATCCCGGCGGCGAAGACCCGCAGGGACGCGGCCACGCCGACCGCGCCCAGGGCGGCGACCAGCAGCAGCGCCACCGAGCCGGCGAGCAGCTCGGGGCCGCCGAGCCAGGGCAGCAACGCGAAGACCCCGACCCGGTCACCGGAGGCGATCAGCACGGCGCCGCCCGCGAACGCGTACGGCAGCGCGCAGCCACCCAGGAGCGCGCCGGCTCGCGCGTCCCCGTACGCCCGGGAGGCGGTGATGCCCGCGAGCGCGAGCAGCAGGCCCACGCCGAGGGCGAAGAAGGCCGCGCCGGCCCAGGCCGGCCCGGCCGCGAGCACCGCGAGCAGGCCGATCGCGAGCAGCACGGCGCAGCCGGCCAGGGTGGCCGTCCGGGTGGAGGCCGGCGACCAGACCGTGCCGCGGCGCCGGGCGCCCTCGGCGATCGCCTCGACGACGTCGTCGTATTCCAGCTCGGGCCAGTTGTCGCGGGCCGGCACCAGGTGCAGCACCTCACCGTCGCGCACACCCTGCGGAAACAGGCCCTGCGCGGTCGCCAGCGCGACGCCGTCGGTGCGGCGCAGCAGCCAGCCGCCGTGCTTCTCACCGTCGTCGGCGAGGCCCTCGCCGGCGTGCCGGAGCACCTCGGGGAGCAGCTCGGCCAGCGGGACGTGCTCGGGCAGCGCCACGTCGACCCGGCGCTGCGGCGCACTGATCGTGACGCGTGCCAACCCGACTGTCATGACTGCGGGACCATGCCGTATTTCCCATCGGAGTAGATAAGTCTTAAGCCGACTCTAGGGTGGTGGGTGGGGCGGTCGGATGGAGGAGGCTGCGGAACGGAGGGGACTTTACCTACCATGAGCCCTGCGCGGTGACCGGTTGCCGGTCGCCCGGGCTGGCAGGCCATGGGGGCAGCCACCACCCGCCAAAGTGGATGTTTCGCGCAAAGGCCGGCGGTTGCGGACGAAAGGTAAATTCTCGTTATGAGCACGGTGGTGATCAAGCGGGCTGCCCGACGGCCGGCGCCGGAGATCCCGACCGGCGAGCTCGCCGTCGATGCGCCGCCCGAGATCCCGCAGGCGGTCGGCGGCCGCTGGACCCAGGCGATGATGGTGCTGCCGATGCTCGGCGGCTCGGTCGCGATGGCCATGATGATGGGCCGCGGTGGCGGCGGCGCCTTCTCCTATGTGGTCGGCGGCCTGTTCGGCATCTCGTCGCTGGCCATGCTCGCCACCTCCTTCGGCGGCAGCGGCGGCCCGAAGAAGGCCGAGATGATGGCCGCCCGCCGGGAGTATCTGCGGCATCTGTCCGGTCTGCGCCGGCGGGTCCGCGACACCGCGAGCCGGCAGCGGATGGGCCTGTTCTACCGCCACCCCGACCCGCAGCAGCTCTGGTCGACCGCCGAGAGCCACCGGGTCTGGGAGCGCCGCTCGGCCGACCCCGACTTCGGCGTCGTCCGGCTCGCCGTCGGCCCGCAGACCCTGGCCACGCCGCTGATCCCGCCGGTCACCAGGCCGCTGGAGGATCTCGAGCCGATGACCGCCGGCGCCCTGCGCCGCTTCCTGGACGCCTACTCGGTGGTCCCGGACCTGCCCGTGGCGGTCTCGCTGCGCGGTTTCGCCCGGGTCTTCATGCGCGGCCAGGGCGCCACCGGCGAGGCCGACGCGCGCGCCCTGACCCGGGCCGTCCTCGCCCAGCTCGCCGTCTTCCACGCCCCCGACGACCTGATCATCGCCGTCTGCGCCGGCCCCGAGCGCCGCGCGATGTGGGAATGGGTCAAGTGGCTGCCGCACAACCTGCACCCGTCCCGCACCGACCGGCTCGGCCAGGTCCGGCTCGTCACCAGCGCCGGGCCCGACCTGGAGAAGCTGCTCGAGGACGTGATCGGCAACCGGCCCCGGTTCAACCCGGCCGGCACCGGCGGCAACGGCCCGCACGTGGTGATCGTGCTCGACGGCGCCGACCTCAAGGGCGCGACCCAGCTCGACGACGGCATCGACGGCGTCACCGTGCTCGACCTCGACGAGGTGCCGCCCCGGCTGCTGGACCGCTCGCTGCTGGTCCTGGAGGTCAGGCCGGGCGGCGGACGGCACGAGCTGCACACGTACGCGATGGACCACGCCGCCGACGTCGGCACCCCGGACCGGCTCAGCGAGGAGGAGGCCGAGGCCGTCGCGCGGCGGCTCTCCCCCCTGCGCCTGGCCGCGATGTCCCGGTCCTCCGACACCCCGCTGGCCACCGAGATGGGCCTGGCCGAGCTGCTCAACCTCGGCGACCCCGACTCGTTCAGCGTCGCCCAGGCCTGGCTGCCCCGGCCCAACCGGGACAAGCTGCGGGTGCCGATCGGCCTCGGCGCCGACGGCGGCGCCATCGAGCTGGACCTCAAGGAGTCCGCGCAGGACGGCATGGGCCCGCACGGCCTGCTGATCGGCGCCACCGGCTCCGGCAAGTCCGAGCTGCTGCGCACCCTCGTGCTCGCGCTGGCCGCCACCCACTCGTCCGAGACGCTCAACTTCGTGCTCGTCGACTTCAAGGGCGGCGCCACCTTCTCCTCGCTGGACCGGCTGCCGCACACCGCCGCCGTGATCACCAACCTCGCCGACGAGCTGCCCCTGGTCGACCGGATGGTGGACGCCATCGACGGCGAGCTGCTCCGGCGCCAGGAGCTGCTGCGCCGGGCCGGCAACTACGCCAGCCTGCGCGACTACGAGAAGGCCCGGGCCGGCGGCGCGGCCCTGTCGCCGCTGCCGTCGCTGCTGGTGATCTGCGACGAGTTCTCCGAGCTGCTCTCCGCCAAGCCGGATTTCATCGACCTCTTCGTCCAGATCGGACGGCTGGGCCGCTCGCTGGGCGTGCACCTGCTGCTGGCCAGCCAGCGGCTCGAGGAGGGCCGGCTGCGCGGCCTCGACACCCACTTGTCGTACCGGATCGGCCTGCGGACCTTCTCGGCGTTGGAGTCGCGGGCGGTGCTCGGCGTGCCGGACGCGTACGAGCTGCCGCGCTCGCCCGGCCACGGCTACCTCAAGTTCGGCACCGAGCCGCTGGTGCGGTTCAAGGCCGCGTACGTCTCCGGGACGTTCCGCAAGGCGGGCGCCGGCGGGCCCGGCGCCGCCCGGGACGGCTCGGCGCCTCAGGTCCTCTCCTACTCGACGCACTACGTGCCGGCGCCCAAGCCGGTCAAGCCGGCCCAGCCCAAGCCCGAGGAGATCCCGGCCGGCGAGAGCCTGCTCGACGTCCTGGTGGCCCGGCTCAACGGTCAGGGCCCGCCGGCACACCAGGTGTGGCTGCCGCCGCTGACCCAGTCGGCCGCCCTCGACGAGCTGCTCGGCCCGGTGACCGTGGATCCGGTCCGCGGCCTGGCCTTCGCCAACCCCGAGCTGCACGGCGCCCTGCAGGTGCCGATCGCGCTCATCGACAAGCCGCGCGAGCAGCTGCGCGACGTCATGTGGCTGCAGCTGGCCGGCGGCGCCGGGCACGTCGCGATCGTGGGCGGCGCGCAGTCCGGCAAGTCGACGGCGCTGCGCTCGCTCATCTGCGGGCTCGCGCTCACCCACACCCCGGCCGAGGTGCAGGTCTACTGCCTCGACTTCGGCGGCGGCTCGCTCGGCACGCTCAAGGACCTGCCGCACGTCGGCGGCGTCTACGGGCGGCTCGACTCGATCGGGGTACGGCGCACGGTCGGCGAGGTCTCCACCCTGCTCGCCAGCCGGGAGGCGCGCTTCGGCGAGCTGGGCATCGACTCGATGTCGTCGTACCGGCGGCGCCGCGCGGCACAGGCCGGGCTGAACAACGGCGCCGACACCGACCCGTTCGGTGACGTGTTCCTGGTGATCGACGGCTGGACGACGCTGCGCAAGGACTACGACGAGCTCGAGGGCGTCATCACCGACATCGCGACCCGCGGGCTCTCGTACGGCATCCACGTGGTCGCCAGCGCGCCGCGCTGGATGGATTTCCGGCCCGCGATCCGCGACCTCTTCGGCTCCCGGGTCGAGCTGCGGCTCGGCGACCCGACCGACTCGATGGTCAACCGGCGCGCGGCGATCAACGTGCCGGAGAAGGCCGGCCGGGGCATCGTCGAGCACCCCACGGACAAGAACAAGAGCCTGCACCTGCTGACCGTGCGGCCCGAGCTGAGCGGGACCGGCGAAACGGCCGAGCTGGTCAAGATGATCGCGACCAACTGGGGCGGGCCACCGGCGCCGCGGGTACGCCTATTGCCGCCGTCGCTCCCGTACGCGGACATCGACGTGGAACGCTCGACCGGCCTGCGCCTGCCGATCGGCATCGCCGAGTCGGACCTGCAGCCCGTCGAGATCGACTTCGCCGGCGACCCGCACTTCCTGCTTTTCGGCGACGCCGAGTGCGGCAAGTCGTCGTTCCTGCGGGCGCTCGCCACCACCGTGATGCGCCGGTTCCGGCCGGAGGAGGCCCGGCTGATCCTGGTCGATTACCGGCGCAGCCTGATGGACCTGCCCGAGTCCGACCACCGGATCGGCTACGGCATCCAGGCCGCGAAGACGCTGGAGCTGATGGAGTCGGTCGCGGGCTACATGGAACGCCGCCTGCCCGGCCCGGACGTCACCGCCCAGCAGCTGCGGGAGCGGTCCTGGTGGACCGGCCCCGAGCTGTTCGTGCTGGTCGACGACTACGACCTGGTCGCGTCCGGCCCGACGAACCCGCTGCAGCCGATCCTGGAATATCTGCCCCAGGCCCGCGACGTCGGTCTGCACCTGATCGTCACGCGGCGCGCCGGCGGGGCCAGCCGGGCCATGTACGACCCGGTCATCCAGCGGCTGCGCGAGCTGTCGTCGCCGGGCCTGGTGATGTCGGGGCCCAGCGACGAGGGCGCGCTGATCGGGCCGATCCGGCCGACACTGATGCCAGCGGGGCGTGGTCGACTGATGACTCGACGTGAGGGAGTGCGGTTGATCCAGTTGTCTCATCTGCCGCCGTATTGAGTTTTCGGGCAGATCGCCCCTACTTGTCGTACGATCCGCATCGGCTGACCCCCGCGACAACGCTCAGATTCGGAGTAATCTCCCTGCATCGACCGTCCATCGCCAGAATGGTCATGCCACCAGTGAGCGCTGTGAGCGAAACACCGCGTGAGTCCCGCCGATCGACGCGCGACGTTGCTGTCCGCCGTCCGGCCTGCGACGGTGCCCGTTGGTGAACGCCCGGCATCTGCCCATCCGACTGGCCGCCGTCACCACCGCCACCGGTCTGTGCCTCGGCCTCACTGGCGTGCCCGCCTTCGCGGCTGCCCCCGAGACCCAACCCGGCGTTGCCCTCGCGACCCGGTCCGGCAGCCCGCTCACCGAGCCGGAGCCCTGGCTCAGTGACCCGGTGCGGGCGGAGCAGTGGCACCTGAAGACGTTGAACCTGGCGGGAGCCTGGACTTACTCGTCCGGCGCGGGTGTCACGGTCGCCGTGATCGACTCCGGCGTCGACGCCACCCACAAGGATCTGCAGGGTCAGGTGCTGCCGGGCCTCGACCTGGTCGACCCCGACGGCGACGGCGACACCGACCTGGTCGGGCACGGCACCACGGTCTCCGCGCTCATCGCGGGCCGCAGCGACGATAACGCCGGCGTGGTGGGCATCGCCCCGAAAGCCAAGATCCTCCCGGTCCGCGTCCTCGACCGGGACAACCGCTACGACGACGCGCTGATCGTCGCCAAGGGCGTGCGCTGGGCCGTCGATCACGGCGCCCGCGTCATCAACCTCTCCCTGGGCGGCAACGGCAGCAGTCCGGCCCTGGCGGCGGCCCTGGACTACGCGTTCGCCAAGGACGTGGTCGTGGTGGCCTGCACGGGCAACGCGAGCACCTCGTCCTCCTCCGGGGTCTGGTATCCGGCCCGCGAGCCGGGCGTGATCGCGGTGGCCGGCATGGAAAAGGCCGGCGACGTCCTGTGGTCGGGCTCGATCACCGGCAAGGAGACAGTGGTGACGGCCCCGGCGACCCAGCTCTTCGGCGCCCGCCCGGGCGGCTACTGGCGGGTGCAGGGCACCAGCTTCGCGGCGCCGATGGTTTCCGGCACGGCGGCGCTGGTCCGCTCCCGCTGGCCGACGATGTCGGCGGCCGAGGTGGTCAACCGCATCATCAAGTCGGCGAAGGACCGCGGCCCGGCCGGCCGAGACGGCCAGTACGGCTACGGCCTGGTCGATCCGACGGGCGCGCTGACCGCCGACGTCCCCACGGTGCTGCGCAACCCGCTGGACACAACGGCATCACCGGGCATCGCCGGCTTCGGCAACGCCCCGGCCTCGGGCCAGGCCCAGTCGGCCCCGAACAACGCGGTGGTGGGCGCCCGCCTGCCGGACACCGACGGTGCGGCGGCCCGGGCCGGCGACGCCCAGGACCCGGCCTCCGCACGCGACTGGTGGGCGGCGGGCCTGCTGTTCCTGGTCTCCCTCGTGGCGGCGATCCTGACCTTCCGCCGCTTCGCCCGCCTCACCACCTGACCCACCGCACGCCAGACCCGTGGCTAGTCGCCCAGCGTGCCGTCGGTAATGCCACGCGGCCCGCCGAGCTCCGGCTGTCGCGCCGCCGGCCCGTCAGTGACGAACCGGGCGATCGTCTGGCCGAAGAGACCGTTCACGATCCCGCAGCTCCGGCAGACGAAGTCGTCGTCCAGCCGGCCGCCGGCGCAGTGAGCACAGGTGCCCCGCTCCCGCGGGTCGTGGTAACCGCGCAGGGCCTCGGTCAGGGCGCGGGCCACCGGAAGCCGCAACGGAAGCCGCTCGGCCGCGTCGCCCAGGCCGACCGTCAGCTCGCCGGCCATCGGGGCCTGGGGATCCAGCTCGTCGAGGCGGGCCACAAAATCGCGGAGGGCCGCCAGAACATCGGCGGAGTGCGGCGTCGACATGGCCAGGACCCTACCGACAGGGCCGGACACCACACCGCCGGCGTCCGGCGGATCGTGGACGGCTGGATCCGCGAAACCCGCTACGCGCAGTCGCCGGTCCGGACGCCGCGGGTGCGTTCGATGCCGAGCTTGGCGGTGCCCGAGGCCTCCGCCGCCGTCAGCGCGAAGCCCACCGTGTCGTCGTCGGCCGCCGCCGCAAAAATAACGCCGAGCACGTCGCCGTTGGGGGCCACCAGCGGGCCGCCCGAGTTGCCGCTGCGGACCTTCGCGTAGATCGTGTAGATCTCCCGGGTCACGTCGCCGGAGTCGTAGATGTCCGGGCCGGTGATGTTGCTGACCTCGCGGACCCGGGCCGACTGCGCGTCGTACGGGCCGTCCAGCGGATAGCCCAGCACGACCGCGTTCGCGCCCGTGCCGGCGGGCTTCGCCACGAACGGCATCACCGGTGCCTGCAGCCCCGGCACGTAGATGACCGCCAGGTCGCGTTCCGGGTCGTAGACCACGACCTTGCCGTCCAGCCGGTCGTCCGTCGTTTCCACCTGCACGTTGCGGGTGCCCGCCACCACGTGCGCGTTCGTCATGATGCGCTCGTTGGCGTAGACGAAGCCGGAGCCCTCGATGCGGCGCGAGCAGCTCGGCGCGGTGCCGAGCACCTTGATGACCGACTTGCGCGAGTTGACGACCACCTGGGACTTGGCCAGCGCCGGGTCCGGCGCCGCTACCTCGCGGGCGTTGGTGCGGGCCAGGCCGCCGAAGACGTCCGGGAAGCCGTTGGTGTTCAGCGACTCGCGCAGCCCGGCGGAGAGCGCCTGGGCCTGGTCCGGCATCAGCGAGTTGATGCCGTTCAGGACGGCGCTGCTGCGCACCTCCTTGTTGATGCCGGGGAACGGCGTCGACCCCAGCGGTACGGCGATCAGCCAGGCGACCAGGAGCACGGCGACGAGCGAGACCACCGCCCCGCCGGCGTCGTCGAGGCGCCGCAGCGGGTGGCTGTTGATCGACCCGCGCAGCCGGGTGCCGAGCCAACCCGCCAGGGTCTGCCCGAGCACGGCCAGCGCGAAGATCGCCACCAGCGAGACGATCAGCCGGACCGTGCCGTCCGTGAACTGGTTGGCGATCAGCGGGCCGACCTGCAGGCCGATCAGCACGCCGCTGAAGAACCCGCCGAAGGACAGCGCACCGATGACGAAACCCTGCCGATATCCACTGATCGCGAAGACCAGCATGAGCAGGATCAGGATTCCATCGACCACGGGCACTCGCTCAGAGTAGAAGTGACGGTCACGTGACCACCTCGTCCGAGGCGGCCGGCACGGCGACCGGGGTGTCGGGCAGTTCCATGAGCCGTCCCGGCTGCCACGGCCGGGTCCAGCCGGCCATGTCCAGCAGGGCCGCGACGACGCCGGCGGTGAAGCCCCAGACCAGCATGCCGCGCACCTGGAACGCGGGGCCGATCCAGCCGCTCGGATGCCGTACCCGGATCCGGTTTGCGGGGTCGACGAGCTCGGTGATCGGCAGCCGGGCCACGTGCGCGACCTCGGCGGGCTCCCGCACGTGCACCGGATGCGGGGCGTGCCACCAGGCCAGCACCGGGGTCACCACGAAGCGGCTGACCGGAATGTACAGCTCCGGCAGGGTCATCAGCACGGTCGCGCTGGCCGGGTCGAGCCCGACCTCCTCGTGCGCCTCGCGCAGCGCAGTGGCGGCCGGGTCGGCGTCGCCGGCGTCGGCCGCGCCGCCGGGGAAGGCCGCCTGCCCGGCGTGGTTGCGCATGGTGGCGGCACGCTGCAGCACCAGCAGGTCGGGCTGCCCCGGCCGCTGCTCGCCGAGGAGCACGAGCACCGCGCTGGCTCGGCCGCCGTGCGCCGGCGGGCGCAGGGTGGTGAAGTCTTCGGTACGCGCGGAGCGGGCCCGCGTCAGCAGCGGCTCCCACCAGCCGGGGAGGCCGTCGGGTCGCCCGCTCACCCGGTCACCGTCACGCCGGTGTGAGCGCGCACGAGCCCGCCGAGGGTGGGCTTGTCGAGGGCCTTGCCGGTGTAGACGAACCGCCCGCCGTCGGCACCGACGAAGACGGTGACCGGAAGATTGATCTTGCCGAGCGCGCTGAGCAGCGTCTTGCCCGGATCGAACAGCGTGGGGAACGTGACGCCCTTGTCGGCGGCGAACGACGCGCCCGCGTCCCGTGAGTCCATCGTGTCGACGCCCACGACGCGCAGCCGGCCCGCGGTGGCGTCAGCCAGCTCCTGCATGACGGGGAGTTCTTCCCGGCACGGATCGCACCATGAGCCCCAGAGATTGATCACGGCCGGCCCGCGCAGGGCAGCAAGCCGGACCGGAGCGCCGCCGGAAAAGCAGGGCAGCGAAAGGTCCGGAAGATCAGCGGCGACGCCGTCAGCCGGCGGGGCGTTGAGCGCTCCGCAGTCGGTGAAGGGTGACGCTGCGTCCTCCGCCGGCGACGGGGGTGGGATCTCGTTGGCCGTGCACGCGGCGAGCAGCAGCGCCAGGGGTGGCAACAGCCACCACGCCAGCACCGGCCCGCCCCGGACTCGGCTCACGGGGCCTCCGGCGTCACAACGGCCGCGTCCGGCACCAGATCCGGGTCGAGACCCGCCTGGATCGCCAGTTCCTTCGCGCGGGGGCCCTTGAGCAGCTTCGCCGCCGGCGCCGCCTCGGTCGGGCCGGTGCCGTACGAGGGGCACACCGTGGCGAGGGTGCAGGCGCCGCATGCGGGCTTGCGGGCGTGGCAGACCCGGCGGCCGTGGAAGATGATCCGGTGCGACAGCATCGTCCAGTCGCGCTTCTCGATCAGGTCGGCGACCAGAAACTCGATCTTGACCGGGTCGTCCTCGTGGACCCAGCCGAAGCGGTTCACCAGGCGCCGGAAGTGGGTGTCGACGGTGATGCCCGGCACGTCGAAGGCGTTGCCCAGGATGACGTTCGCGGTCTTGCGGCCGATGCCCGGCAGCGCGACGAGCTGGTCGAGCCGGCCCGGCAGCACCCCGTCGTGGCGCTCGAGCAGCGCCTGGCCGAGCTTCATCAGCGAGTCGGTCTTCGCCCGGAAGAAGCCGGTCGGCCGGAGGATCACCTCAAGCTCGCCGCGGTCGGCCGCGGCGTAGTCGGCGGCCGTGCGGTATTTGGCGAAGACGGTCGGGGTGACCTCGTTGACCTTCTTGTCCGTGCACTGGGCCGACAGGATGGTCGCGACCGCCAGCTCCAGCGGGTTGGTGAAGTCGAGCTCGCAATGGGCGTCGGGATGCGCCTCGGCCAGCATCCGGGCCGTCTTGCGGGCTCGGCGCTTACGCCCGATCGGGGTCTCCCCCGCGAAGCGCTTGGCCGATCGGGCGAGCACGGCCGCACCTGCGGTGGCGGCAACGACGGGACGACTCACGCGAGCAAGAGTACGTCGCATCCACGACCCCCCTGGGTCACATACCCGTCACCGAGGCACGGCGATGGATCCGTCCTTACCGATGGTCGCGGCGGCGTCACCGAAGTCGTCCACCGAGAGCTCGCGCACCCGGGCCAGGCCACGCTCCTTCTCGTCGTCCCTGATCGGCTTGCCGGTGCCGTCCAGGTACGTCGAGAGGAACTTCCCGCCGACGAATGCGCCGTCGCGGGTCAGCGAGACGTGCAGGATGCCGCCGTACTTCAGGACGCCGTCGCTGCTGAGCGTGTTCCCGCCGCCGGCGAAGTTGCCCAGGCTGTACGCGATCAGCTTGCCCTGGTAGAACTGCATGCCGCGCAGCACGTGCGGCCCGTGCCCGACCACCACGTCCGCACCCGCGTCGATGACCGTCTTGGAGAACTTGATCGGGTCGCCCCGGTTCTCCCCGTAGAAGATCTCGGTGCCGGGCTTCACGTGACCCATGCCGGAGCCCTCGGCGCCCATGTGCACCTGCACCACCACGATGTCGGCCCGCTGGGCGGCCTGCTGGATCACCTTGCGGGCGACGGGGAGGTCGTTGAGGTTGTTCGCTCCCGCGTACGAGGAGAAGCCGACCACCGCGACCTTGATCCCCTTGACCTCGGCGACGGTGATCTGGCCGGCGGCGCCGGTGTGCTTGAGCCCGGCCTTGTCGAGGGCCTCGACCGTGTTCTTGTAGCCCTGGACCCCGAAGTCCTTGGCGTGGTTGTTCGCCGTGTTCATCAGCTGGAAGCCGGCGTCGACCAGGTGCCCGGCGTACGACGGCGGTGAGCGGAACGCGTAGCAGTTGGCCGAGCCCGGGCCGCACTTGGACGTGCCGGTGTCGCCGGTGAGCGGCTGCTCGAGGTTGCCCATCACCAGATCCGACTTCAGCCCGTCCCGGACCGAGTCGAAGAAGCCCGTGCCGTTGTTCGCCGGCAGCTTCTTCGGCGCGTTGGACATCATGATGTCGCCGGTCGCCGAGAGCGTGATGGTGTCGCCGATCGTGGCCGACTCCGTCTGCTCGTCCCCGCCGGCCGTGGCCGGAGCGGACGAGGCGCTCGAGGGGGCGGGCATGTTCCAGATCGGCGCTTCGGGGTCGGTTCCCCGGCCGGCCAGCGCCACGCCGCCGAGACCGGCGCCCACGAGCACGGCGACGGCGATGGTGATGGTCAGGACGGGGCGGCCGAACAGGCCGGGGCGGGGCGGCGGGGGGTGCGAATTCATCGATGGGGACGATACCGTCGGCCGGCAACCGCGGACGACCCGTCGAACGGCCGGTTATCGCTCACCGAGAGCGACGATTCTTGCGGCCTCCGGGCGATGACCGGTTACGCTGCGAGATCTGGATCGAGGGGCGCCGCCCGTTTACGGCCCGCGTGCGCCTAGACTGACCGTGCGCGGCGAAGCGCGTAGTCGGAGGTACAGCGATGGATGAGGTACTGGCTCGCAGCGGGATCTTCCAGGGCGTTGACCCGGAGGCTGCCGAGGCGCTCGCCAAGGAGATGGAGACGATCGAGTTCCGAAAGGGCGACATCGTCTTCAATGAGGGCGAGGCGGGTGACAGCCTTTACATCGTTCTCTCCGGAAAGATCAAGCTTGGTCGCCGAGCGGCGGACGGCCGGCAGAACCTGGTCTCGATCATGGGACCGTCGGACATGCTCGGTGAGCTGTCGCTGTTCGACCCCGGTCCGCGGACGGCCACGGCCACCGCGGTCACCGACACGCGCCTGGCGCGACTCAAGAAGTCGTCGCTGCGCCCGTGGTTGAACAACCGGCCGGAGATCGCCGAGCAGTTGCTGCGGGTGCTTGCCCGCAGGCTGCGCCGGACGAACGATGCACTCGCGGACCTGATCTTCACGGACGTGCCCGGCCGGGTGGCGAAGAACCTGCTGCAGATGGCAGGCCGCTTCGGCACTCGCGACGGTGGCGTGCTGCGAGTGACGCACGACCTCACCCAGGAGGAGCTGGCGCAGCTCGTCGGCGCCTCCCGGGAGACGGTCAACAAGGCGCTCGCGGATTTCGCGTCCCGGGCCTGGCTGCGTCTCGACGGTAAGAGCGTCATCATCCTGGATCCGGAGAGGCTGGCCCGCCGCGCGCGGGTGTAGCCGCCAGATCCACGAAAGCACGATAGGGGCCGTCCTGATGGGCGGCCCCTTGAACGCGTGCTCACCCACCTGATCGGGGGACAAAGCCGCCTCAGCAGGATCCGTGTCGCACCCGGTCGGCCGCTCGTTACGGAGGTGGTCGAGAGGCACGACACGGGCGAGAGGCGCGGGCTTTGAAGATGGGTGGCGGGTGGGGCTCCGCGCGCGGCGAGGGCCGTGCGGGCCGTGCGGAGGTGACTGCGTGACCGTGCTCGACACCGCGATCGACCCGCGCAACCCGGCCTACCTGCAGAGCCGCGGCGCGATGCTGGAGCGGCTGGTCGAGCTCGAGGTGGCGCTGGAGGCCGCCCGCGCGGGCGGCGGCGAGAAGTGGGTGACCCGGCACCACGCGCGCGGCAAGCTGCTGCCCCGCGAGCGCGTCGAGATGCTGCTCGACCAGGACAGCCCGTTCCTCGAGCTGTCCCCGGTCGCGGCCTGGGGTTCGGAGTTCCCGATCGGCGCCAGCGTGGTGACCGGCATCGGTGTCGTCGAGGGCATCGAGTGCGTGGTCATCGCCAACGACCCCACGGTGGACGGCGGCGCCGTCAACCCGTACACGGTGGAGAAGATCCGGCGGGCCGCCCGGATCGCCTCGGTCAACCGCCTGCCGCTGGTGAATCTCGTGGAGTCGACCGGCGCGGCCGCCCCGGCGGGTCCGCCGCCGGGCGGGGCGATCGCCCGCGACCTGAGCCAGCTCACCGCCGACCGGGTGCCGACGGTCTGCGTGGTCTTCGGCGCGACGACGGGGGACGCCGCCTACCTGCCCGCCCTCTCCGACTACACGATCATGGTGCGCGGGCACGCCAAGATGCTCACGATCCATCCGCAGCCGGTCCGCGCGGCCGGGGCCAACGGCCGGCCCGCGCCCGAGGTGCGCAGCGCGCCCACGGTTCCCGCCGGGGTGACCGGCCCGGCGGACCAACTGGCCGAGGACGAGCGCGACGGGCTGCGCCTGGCCCGCCAGTGCGTACGGCGGTTCAACTGGCGCAAGCGCGGCCCGGCGCCCCGCTACTACCCGCCGAACCCGCCGAAGTACGACGCCGAGGACCTGCTGAGCATGGCCGGCGCCGACGCGGCGACGGTCTTCGAGCCGCTTGAGGTGCTGGCCCGGATCCTCGACGGCAGCGACTTCGACGAGTTCAAGCCCACCCAGGGCACCGCGCTGGTCACCGGCTGGGGTGAGCTGCACGGCTATCCGATCGGGGTGCTGGCCAATCTGGGCGGGGCGTTCTCGCCGGCCGAGACGCAGAAGGCCGTGCACTTCATCCAGCTCGCCAATGCGACGGCCACCTCGCTGTTGTTCGTGCAGTACACCGGCGCGCCCGCCGCCGAGGCCCACGAGGCCGCGGACGTGCGGCACGGTGCCCCGCTGGTGCACGCCGTCGCCAAGTCGACCGTGCCGCATCTGACCCTGATGATCGGCGCCCGGCCCGCCGAGGAGGCGGGCGGCATCTACGGCCGCGCCTACGAGCCGCGGTTCCTGTTCAGCTGGCCGGTGGAGCGGCCCGCGGAGGGCTCTCCCCCGCTCGGCAAGCTGCCCGACGACGGCGTCATCGATCCGCGCGACACCCGTACGGTGCTCGGCCTCTGCCTGTCCGCCGTGCACAGCGCGGCTGTCGAGGGCGCCGAGCACGGCGGCGTCTTCCGACCCTGAAGTCCCTGAAAGGTAGACCAGTGATCCGACGTCTTCTGGTGGCCAACCGCGGTGAGATCGCCCGCCGGGTCTTCGCCACCTGCCGCTTGGTCGGCATCGAGACGGTCGCCGTCTACTCCGATGCCGACGCCGACGCCCCGCATGTCACCGAGGCCGACTACGCCGTTCATCTGTCCGGCGGCACCGCGGAGTCGACGTACCTGCGGGGTGATCTCATCATCGCGGCGGCCAAGCGGGCGGGCGTGAACGCCATCCACCCGGGCGACGGCCGGCTGGCCGAGGACCCGGGGTTCGCCGCCGAGGTCGCCGACGCCGGGATGATCTGGGTGGGCCCGCCCGCCAAGACGCTGGGCACGGTGCAGAACAAGATCGAGACCAAGGCGATGGTGGCGGAGGCCGGGGTGCCGGTGCTGCCGACGCACACCGACCCGGCGCAGATCACCGACTTCCCCGTGCTCATCAAGCCGGCGAGCGGCCACGGCGGGCTCGGGATGCGGGTGGTCCGCGACCCGGCCACGCTGGCCGAGACGATGGCCGCGACCCCGCAGGAGACCGGCGACGCGGTCTTCTGCGAGCCCTATGTGGAGAACGTCCGGCACATCGAGGTGCCGATCATCGCGGACGTGCACGGCGCCGTGGTGCCGTTCGGCGAGCGGGAATGCTCGGTGCAGCGCCGGTACCAGAAGATCATCGAGGAGACGCCGTCCCCGGCGGTCGACCCCGCGCTGCGCGAGGAGCTGTGCCGGGCCGCGATCATCGCGGTCCGGGCGATCGGGTACGTGGGCGCCGGCGCGGTCGAGTTCCTGCTCGACGAGGACGGCGACTTCTGGTTCCTCGAACTGACTCCCACGCTGCAGGTGGAGCACGCGGTCACCGAGTGCGTGTCCGGTTACGACCTGGTCCGCCTGCAGCTGCTGGTGGCCGAGGGCGGCAGCCTGCCGATGCCCGGCCCGCCCCCGATCCGCGGGCACGCCATCGAGGTGCGCATCTGCGCCGAGGATCCCGCGTACGCCTGGCTGCCCGCCTCCGGCACCCTGCACCGCTTCGCCGTCCCCGACGTGGCCGGTTCGTTCCGTCCGCTGCCCCAGCCCGGCCTGCGCCTGGACGCCGGGGTGGTGGACGGCACCGTGGTCGGCGTGCACCACGACTCCACCCTGGCGAAGCTCGTGGCCTGGGCGCCGACCCGGCAGGAAGCCGCGCGGATGCTGGCGTCGGCGCTGACCCGTACCCAACTGCATGGCGTGGTCGCCAACCGGGACCTGCTGGTCCGGGTCTTGCGGCACCAGGCGTTCCGGACCGGCGACATGGACACCGGATTCCTGGACCGGCACCCGGAGGTCTTCGCGCCGCTGCTGTCGTCCGTGGACGCCGTCCGCATCTCCTGCCTGGCCGCCGCCCTGGCCGGGGCCGCGGCGCGGCGGGCGACGGCCCCGGTGTTGCGGTCCCTGCCGTCGGGCTGGCGCAACGTCCCGTCCGGTTCCCAGACCGCCGTCTACGACGGCCCGGCCGGCCCGGTCGAGGTCGGCTACCGGATGAACCGGCACGGCGAACTGGCCGGCTGGTGGGTCCGCGCGGTGGACCCGGAGGAACTGGATCTGGCCGGGCTCGGCCAGGCCCCGACGCTCGACGACCACCCGCCCACGGTGGTGGTGCACGCCGACGGCGGCCGGGTCGATCTCGACGTCAACGGCATCCGGCTGAGCCTCAAGGTGCACCGGGTCGGCGACATCTCCTACGTGGACAGCCCGGAGGGCTCGGTGACGTTGCGCGAGCTGTCCCGCTTCCCGCTGCCGTCCCCGGAGACCACCGAGGGCTCGCTGATCGCCCCGCTGCCGGGCGCGGTCCGCCGGGTGCTGGTGGTGCCGGGTCAGCGGGTCCGCGCCGGGGAACTGCTGCTGACGCTGGAGGCGATGAAGCTGGAGCACCCGGTGCACGCGCCGTCGGCGGGCGTGGTGGCCTCGCTGCCGGTGCAGCCGGGCGCGGAGGTCGACACCGGCGAACTGCTGGCCGTCCTCGATCCGGAGTAAACGCTAGCCGCGGGCCAGCACCGGCCCGTGCAGCCGGTCCAGGCCCTGGCCGGCCAGGCAGCGGAAGGTCCGGTCGGCGCTGGTCGGCGGCAGCACCGACAGCGCCCACTCGGTGCCGTCGGTGCGGGTCGTCAGCCGGCGGAAGGTGGCCGTGCTGCACACCTTCCGCACGATCGGGTCGGTGGTGACCGCGTCCCGGTCGCGGGGCTCCACACCGGAGGGCAGCAGCCCGACCGCGAAGACCTCCCAGCTGTGCGGCCTGGCGCAGGAGACCTTGCGGGCGGTGGGGCCGCCGTCGGCCCGCCGGGTGTAGCACTCGAGCTGGTCGGGGCAGTATGCGGCGGTGGCAGCCTCGCAGCCGGGCAGCCGGGACAGCGCGACCGGCAGGGTGGAGGTGGCGGGCGAGGTCAGCCGGGAGGCCAGCGACCGCATCCGGGGTCCCTGCGAGGACGCCAGCCAGGCGCCGCCCACCGAGGCCGCGAGCAGCAGGAACACGCCGAAGCCGCCGAACAGCCACCGGCGCTTGGCCCGCTTGCGGCCCTCGGTGTGCACGGTCGGGGTCTCGTCGGCCACGTCGCGGGTCGGTGACACGGGCGGGACGGGCCGCGGGTCCCGGGGGATCGGCCCCGGGCCCGGCGGCTGGAACGTGGACGCGCGGTAGACCGTCGGCGGGGCCTGCTGGCCGCCCGGGCCGAGGTGCAGGCCGCCCAGCATCTCGCGCAACTGCTCCATGTTGGGCCGGGCGCGGGGGTCGTTCGCCATGCCGTACCGCAGGATCTCGGTGAGCGCGCGCGGGACCGCCGGCAGGTCCGGGATGGGCTGGTTGAACAGGTCCATCAGCGTGATCAGGCTGGGGCTGCGGTCGGACTCCCAGCGCGGCGGCCGGCCGCGCATCACCGCGTAGAGGGTGGCGCAGAGGGCGTAGACGTCGACCGCGCCGGACGGCTCGGCGTGCGAGAACATCTCGGGCGGGGCGTACGCGGGGGTGAGCACCTCGAGGGTGACCGACGAATCGCGCATCTCGCCCAGCACGGCCAGCCCGAAGTCGGCGAGCACCGCCGGGTTGAAGTGCGAGTACAGGATGTTGGCCGGCTTGACGTCGCGGTGCAGCACCCCGTTGGCATGCGAGTGCACAAGCGCGTCGGCGATCTTCACGCCGAGGTCGCGGGTCTCGACGGCGTTCAGCGGGGAGACCCGCATCCGGTCGAGGTACGACCCGTCGCAGAGTTCCATGATCAGGTACGGGTGCTGGTCGACCGTCACCCCCACGTCGAAGAGGTCGACGACGTGCGGATGCGACGACATGCGGCCGGCCGCTTTCGCCTCGCGCAGGAACCGGGCCTGGTCGCGGGCGTTGTCCAGGGTCCTGTTCTCCACCTTGATGGCGACGTCACGGCCGACGGAGTCCTGGGTCGCCCGGTAGACGGTGGCATACCCACCTCGGGCCATGACCGACAAGCCGGACATGCCAGGCACGTATGGTGCGGGGAGGCGGCCGGGCGGGGTGTGGGTCACGGATAAGAAAATACGCGACCGGTGGACGGCTTCATCCCGGCACGTCAGACGCGTACGCGACAGATTCCGGCGGTTCCACGATGGAATGCGCCAGCGCGTCCCTGAGATCCTCCGCCGCGGCCCGCTCACTGAGCTGTTCCGAGGAGTGCGCCAGCAGCACAGCCTCCTCCGCGGCGGCCCGGGCGAGCTCCAACGAACCGGCCGCCGCATTCACCCGGGCGAGGACCATCGCCGCGATCACGCCGCTGCGCACATCCTCGGCCGGCACCTCCCGGGCGCGCCGGATCCACGACGCCGCCGCGTCGATGTGACCGTCGGCGAGCAGCGCGGACGCGTACGACGCGAGCGCGTGCCGGCGGGAGAAGAGCAGCGAGCCGCCGGTGTCGCTGGCGATCGGCGCGAGCAGCCCGATCGCGGTGGCGGCGTCGCCGGCCCGCAGCCGCGCCTCGGCGAGCAGCACCCGCGGCCCGACCTGGGCCGGCGCGAGCGGGTTGTGCGGCTCGACCGCGGCCATCACCCGGCGGGCGTCCGCCTCGGCCGCCTCGATGTCACCGCGCTGCAGGGCCACAAAACCGCGCAGCGTCCCGGCCATGCCGAGCAGCAGCGGGTGGCCGGTCCGGTCGGCGTACGCCAGCGCGTCGGTGAGCAGGTCCTCGGCGTGCTCGGGCTGGTTCAGCCCGCGCGCGATGGCACCCCGCACGACCAGGGCCAGCCCGCGCCCCCAGTCGTCCGAAACGGCTTCGAAGTCGCGGTATGCCCGGCGCGCCTCGCCGTCCGCCTCGGCCAGGTCGCCCAGCTCGGCCGCCGCGTACGCCTCGACCGCCCGCAGCGTGCCCACCGCCCAGCCCTCGCCCACCCGGTCGCCGAAGGGCAGGAAGATCCGGGCCAGCCGGCGGGACTCGTGCAGCCGCCCGGCCAGCAGCCGCGCGAAGGCCGTGGTGCCGCGCAGCCAGGAACGGCCCACCGGGTCGCCCAGCTCGGCGAAGAGGCGGGCGGCCCGCCCGAGCACGGCGTCCGTGCCCGCGAAGTCGCCCCGGGTGGTGGTCACCCAGGCCAGGTTCTGCAGCGCCCAGGCCTGCCCGTGCCGGTCCCCGGCGGAGAGCGTGACCTGGTACGCGGCCGCGAACCGGCTGCTCGCCTGGCTCAGCTTGCCGGCCAGGAAGTCGGCCATGCCCAGCCGGCGCATCGCGTTGGCGCGTTCCGGGGCCAGCTCGGCCTCGGTGGCGACGTCGAGCGCCTGCTGCCAGGCGACGACGGCCCGCGGGGTGTCGCCCAGCGCCTCCTGCGCCCGGCCGACGACCAGCAACGCCTCGGCCCGGCACACCGGCTCGTCGTCCGCGCTCTTGGCGATCTTCTCGCCGTAGCTCAGCGCCTCGCTCGCCCGTCCCAGGCGCAGCAGCGCGCGGGCGTGCACAAGCTGGTCGGAGAGCGGCAGGCTGTCCTTGGCGAGGGCGGTGGCCCGCTCCGCGTAGTTGATCGAGGCGGCCGGCTCGATGTTGGCCAGCGCGCGGCGAGCCATCCGGCTCAGCGCGGCGATGGCCAGTGGTGCCACGTCCCGGGCCGTCGCGTCGGGGCGCAACCGGACCGCGTCGGCCAGCTCGACCGCGCACTCGGCGTGGGTCGCGACGAACGCGTCCCGTTCGCTCTCGCCGAGGCTGAGCCGGCTGGCACCGTCGTAACCCAGCGCCGTCACGGTCTCCGGCGCGGCCCAACGGGCCAGGTACGCGTGCCGGTCGGCGAGGTCGGCCTTGCCGAGCCCGGCGTACGCGGCCTCGCGCATCAGCGGGGTGCTGAAGGCGTATCCGCCGCGGACCCGGTGCAGCATGCGGCGCTGCAGCAACTCGTCGACGGCCCGTTCCAGCTCGACGGCCGCCACCGCGCCCGGCCGGGCGTCGGCGGGGGCCCGGCGCTCGCGCAGCGCCTCTATCACGCCGGTGGGCACCCGGTCGCCGACCACCGCGGCGTCGCGCAGGACCGAACGCGGCTCGGTGGGCAGCGCGTCGATGCGGGCGGCCAGCACCGCGGCGAGGTCGCGGGAGAGCAGCTGACTGCCCAGCGAACCGGCGGCGAGCTGCCACTTGCCGGCCGCGTTCGCACCGACGGCGGGCATCAGCGCGCCCCGCTCCATCAGCAGGGTGACCAGCTCGGCCAGGTAGAACGGGTTGCCCTGGGCGGTCGCGAGCAGCCGGTCCGCGTCGGCCTGCGGCAGCCGGCCGCCGTTGAGGTACGAGGTCAGCAGCCGGGACGCGTCCGCACCGCGCAGCGGCGGCAGGGTGTGGATCTCGGCGTCGGCCAGCCGGGTCAGCGCGCCCGCGGTCCGGACCAGCTCCGGGCGGCCGAGCAGCATGAGCACCACCGGCCCGTCCAGGCGGGAGAGCACGGCGCCGAGCGCGTCGATCGTCTCGGCGGTCGCGTCGTGCAGGTCGTCGACGATGACGACCAGCGGCGTCTCCCGGGCCAGGGCGCTGAGCAGGCCGGCGACCGCGATCGGGATCGTCTCGGTCTCCGCCTGGGTGCCGCCGGTGGGCTGATATTCCGCGACCGCGGCCGGGCCCACCGGGTTGGCCGGGGCCTCGCCGTAGCCGAGCAGCGCGAGCAGGCGGTCGAGGTCGAGCTCCGGCGCCCCGCCGTCGCGGCGGAGCCGGGCGACGAGCTTGCGCAGGCGCTCCTCGACCACCGTCCGGTTCATCGTGGCGGACACGTCCTTGGGCAGGCCCACGGACTTGCGCACCAGGTCGGCCAGGGGCGCGAAGCGGCGGCGCTCGCCGAACGCGCGGCACCGGGCCCGCAGCACGCGCGCGCCGGTGTGGGTGGCGAACCGGCCCGCGCCGACGTCGTAGCCGGCCGCCAGGCGCTTGACCTCGCCCGCGAAGCGGGTCTTGCCGATGCCGGCCTCGGCGGTCATCACCATCACCCGGGGCGTGCCCGAGTCGATGACCTCGGCGAGCCGGCCGGAGACCCGGCCCAGCTCGGTCTCCCGGCCCACGAACGGGGCCTCGTCGCCGAGGCCCGACCGGGTGCCCGGCGCGTCGTGCAGGCCGAGCAGTTCGTACGCCGGGACCGGCTCGCGCTTGCCCTTCAGCCGCAACGCCCGCAGCTGCCGCCAGGAGGCGACGTGCCGGGTGCCGGCCGAGGTGCGCGAACCCGCGTAGACCGCACCGACCGCGGCGGCGTCGGCAAGCCGGGCGGCAGTGTTCACGGTGTCGCCGATGACCGTGTATTCGATCGAGGCCTGGATGCCGGCGACCACCTCGCCGGTGTTGAGCCCGACGCGCAGGCCCAGCGGCGCCCCGCCGCCCCGCTCGTCGTCCAGCACCCGGCGGACGGCGCGCTGCATGCTCAGGGCGGCTCGGACCGCGCGCTCGGCGTCGTCCTCGTGCGCCACGGGCGCGCCGAAGACGGCCATGATGCCGTCGCCGGTGAGCTTGTCGACGTGCCCGCCGAAGGTCTTGACCGCGCCGGCCAGGGCGGCGAGCACCCGGTCGGTGACCGCGCCGACCCGTTCCGGATCGAGATCCTCCGACCAGGAGGTGAAGTCGGAGAGGTCGCCGAAGAGCACGGTGACGATCCGCCGCTCGGCCGCGGGCAGCGTGGCCGCGGCGGGCAGGGCGGCGCCACAATTGTGGCAGAAACGGGCACCGGGAACGGCGACGGTTCCACACACAGGACAGGTCACAGCGGGTCCAACTGTTCCGGGGCGGGCTGTGATTCCCGCCTCAGGTATTCGAGTTGCGCTCGCGCCGACCAAACCGCGGCGAAACGGACTTCCGGTGCGATGTCCGGGTAGACGGCGTCGACGACGGCCCCGGCCGACTCCGCCCCGGCCGCGACCGCGGCCCGGACCTGCCTGAGCCGCTCCCGGCGGTGGGCGAGATAGGCCCTGGCGACCTCGGCGCAGTCGGTCAGCGCCGGGCCGTGCCCCGGCAGCATCGGGATCCGCTCGTACGCCGTCAGCCGCCCGAGACTCGTCAGGTACGCCCCCAGGTCGCCGTCCGGCCAGGCCACCACGGTCGTGCCCCGGCCCAGCATGGTGTCGCCGGTGAAGACGACCCGCTCGGCGCCGCACTCCACCAGGAAGCAGATCGAGTCGCCGGTGTGCCCCGGCGTGTCCAACACCTGGATCTCCAGCCCGGCGCCGCCGAGCCGCTCGTCCCGGCCCAGCGGTCCGGCGAGCACACCGTGCTGCGGGTCCGCCGCCAGCACCTGCGTTCCGCCCAGGATCCCGGAGAGACGCGCGGCGCCCTCCACATGGTCATGATGACCGTGAGTGACCAGAATAAAGAGATACGGTCCGTGTTCGGCGATCCGGGCGAGATGTTCCTCGTGCAGCGGACCGGGGTCGATGACGACCGCATACTCCTCGCCCGGGGCCCGCAACACCCAGGTGTTGGTGCCTTCCAGAGTCATCGGTCCAGCGTTGGGCGCACGCAGCAGCGTGACCCAGCCCGGCAACTTCTCGACCTCGGCGGCCCCCATGCCCCGAATCGTACGTCGCGCTGCGCTGACCGGCCGGAGACCGGATGGGCGATCCGGTCACCGGCGGTCACGACACCACGGGAATATCAACATGCAACCACGCGGATCAGGCGATCTCGGCGATGACCTCGACCTCGACGGGGGCGCCCAGCGGCAGCTCAGCGACGCCGACCGCGCTGCGGGCGTGCCGGCCCAGCTCGCCCAGCACGTCGCCGAAGAGGTTCGAGGCGCCGTTGACCACCGCGGGCTGGCCGGTGAAGCCCTCCGCCGAGGCCACGAAGCCGGTCAGCTTGACGATCTTGACGAGCCGGCCCAGCCCGACCAGCGCGTCGATCGCGGCGAGCGCGTTCAGCGCGCAGATGCGGGCCATCTCGGTGCCCTGCTCCACGGTCACGTTCGCGCCGACCTTGCCGACGTACGGCAGCTTGCCGTCGACCATCGGCACCTGGCCGGAGACATAGACGTAGTTGCCGGACTGCACGGCCGGCACGTACGACGCCAGCGGCGGCACCACCGACGGCAGCGTCAGGCCCAGCTCCGCCAGCCGGGCGTACGCGTCCACGCCACCCTCGCCGGTCACCGGCGTGGTCACGACTTGGCCCGCTTCATGTACGCCACGAGCTGCTCGGAATTCGGGCCGGGCACGACCTGCACCAGCTCCCAGCCGTCGTCGCCCCAGTTGTCGAGGATCTGCTTGGTCGCGTGGACCAGCAGCGGCACGGTCACGTACTCCCACTTCTGCATTGCTTGTCCAGCTCCCTGTCACTCGGCCCGGGCTGCTGCCCGACGACTTCGGCGACAGCCTAGCCAGGCGGCCGGAGCGGCCTCACGGCTGTCCGGATTTCGTTACGCTGAGCACCGTGGCGGTGCGGCCCCGACTCCGCCGGCCGAGGAGGCACGATGACGCAACCGTCGCACGGTGAAACGACGCGCACCTCGTCGAACGCGGCGCGCACCTCGTCGATCGCCGCCGCCGAGGAGCCCGACTTCGACTTCATCGACGCCCCGCCGACCACCGGGCAGCCGGAGTGGCCGCCGGTCGGCTCCTATCCCGGCGAGCCCGGCCACCCGGACCCCGCCGACCAGCCGACTGTCCCCGGCGCCTCCTTCCAGCCCGGCGCCTCCTTCCAGCCTGATGCCTCCTTCCAGCCTGATGCCGAGACGACGGTTGTCGGGATGGCCGGTGGTGGGCCGCCGGGTGACGAGACCGAGGTGCTGATCGGCGAGCCGGTGTGGCATCAGCCGCCGCCGGCCGGGCCCTTCCACGCCCGGCACGAGAAGCCCGGCGAGTGGCGCACCGAGCCGCCGGAGCACCTGGCCCTGGAGCACTCGCCGCCGGCCGAGGTGCAGCCGGGCGTGCAGCACGACCAGCCGACCGAGGCGATCCCGCTGAGCATGCTGCCGCACTCGTGGGAGGTGCCGTTCGATCCGCACGCCACCGAGACCGTGGTGCTCGATCGGCCGCGCCGGCACAAGCGCCCGTTCTGGGTCGTGGCCGCCCTGATCCTCACGCTGCTGATCTTCGGCGGCGGCACGGTCTCGGCCTATCTGCTGCTGCGCGACGCCGAGAGCGGCAAGGGCGCGCCCGACCCGGCCACCGCGGTCAACCGCTTCATGACCGCCGTCTACACCGTGCAGGACCCGGCCACCGCCGGGGGCGTCGTCTGCCGCGAGGCCCGCGACGCGCAGAAGCTGACGGCCCGGATCGACCAGATCAAGGGATACGCCAACGAGTACGACGCGCCCTCCTTCCGCTGGAACGACCCGGCCGTCTCCAACCAGACCGACGAGCGGGCCACGGTCGGCGTGCAGCTCACCATGATCACCGAAGACGAGAAGACGGCCTACCAGCAGCTGACCTTCACGGTGGTGCGCAAGACCGGCTGGCTCGTGTGTGACGTAAGCGGATGAGCTGAGGCCGTACCCTCGATCCTGTGGCAAGCAACGATTGGCCGGCGCGCCTGCACGTCGTGACCGGCAAGGGCGGCACCGGCAAGACCACCGTGGCGGCGGCGCTCGCGCTCGGGCTGGCCGCGGGCGGGCACCGCACCCTGCTCGTCGAGGTCGAGGGACGCCAGGGCATCGCCCAGCTGTTCGGCACCGATCCGCTGCCGTACGCGGAACGCCGCATCGCGACCCCGGTCCGGGGGGACGGTGAGGTCCGGGCGCTGGCCGTGGATCCCGAGGAAGCCCTGCTCGAATACCTCGACATGTTCTACCGGCTGGGCGCGGCCGGGCGGGCGCTGCGCAAGATCGGCGCGATCGACTTCGCCACCACCATCGCGCCGGGCCTGCGCGACGTCCTGCTCACCGGCAAGGTGAAGGAGGCGACAACCCGCTCGTCGGACGGCCGGCGGGTCTACGACGCGGTCGTGTTGGACGCGCCGCCGACCGGCCGGATCGGGCGCTTCCTCAACGTCACCGCGGAGACCGCCAAGCTGGCCAAGATGGGCCCGATCAAGACCCAGAGCGACGGCGTGGCCTCGCTGCTGCGCTCGCCGATGACCTCGGTGCACGTGGTCACGCTGCTGGAGGAGATGCCGGTCCAGGAGAGCCTGGACGCGATCGCCGAGCTCACCGCGCTGGGCATCCCGGTCGGCCGGATCATCGTGAACGGCGCCCGGCCGCCGCTGCTGACCACCGGCAAGATCACCAAGACCGAGCTCAAGCGCGGCCTGGCCGCCGCCGGCCTGCCGACCGACGCGGCGACCGTGAACGGCCTGCACGCCGAGGCCAAGGCGCACCTGACCCGCCGGGAGCTGGAGGAGTCGCTGCGCACGGAGCTGGCCGAGCTGGGCCGCCCGATGGTGGAGCTGCCTCTGCTGGCGGACGGGGTGGATCGCGACGGCCTGCACGAGCTGGCCGCGCTGCTGATGAGTGTCTGACCCTGGTGAGTGCCCGTCCAACCACCCCGCCGCCACCCTTGACTCGACTGAAGACTGTCTGACCCGCCACACACCGCAGCGCTGCACACCACGTCAAGGGCGCTGAGTCAGTACGCTCGGATCGTGGCCGCTGATCAGACCGCCCCTCGCCTGGACGTCGACGCTCTGCTGGCCGATCCGGCCACGAGAATCGTGGTCTGCTGCGGCGCCGGCGGCGTGGGCAAGACCACCACGGCGGCGGCGCTCGGCCTGCGGGCCGCGGAGCAGCACGGCCGGCGCACGGTGGTGCTGACCATCGACCCGGCCCGCCGGTTGGCCCAGTCGATGGGCCTGACCGAGCTCGACAACACGCCGCGGCAGGTCAAGGGCATCGACACCGAGGCCACCGGCGGCGAGCTGCACGCCATGATGCTCGACATGAAGCGCACGTTCGACGAGGTCGTGCAGGCGCACACCACGCCGCAGCGCGCCGCGGAGATCTTCGCAAACCCGTTCTATCAGGCCATGAGCTCGACGTTCTCCGGCACCCAGGAATACATGGCGATGGAAAAGCTGGGCCAGCTGCGCGCGGGCGACGAGTGGGACCTGATCGTGGTGGACACCCCGCCGTCGCGCTCGGCCCTGGACTTCCTGGACGCCCCGGCCCGGCTGTCGCGGTTCCTGGACGGCCGGATGCTGCGCCTGCTGATGGCGCCGGCGCGCGGCGGTCGCAGCATGTTCAGCCTGGTCACGGCCTCGTTCGGGATCTTCTCCCGGGCGGTGCAGAAGATCCTCGGCGCGCAGTTGCTGACCGACCTGTCGGGCTTCGTGGCGGCGCTGGACTCGATGTTCGGTGGCTTCCGCCAGCGCGCCGACGAGACGTACCGGATCCTGCAGGACCCGCAGACCGCGTTCCTGCTGGTCGCGGCCCCGGAGCGGGACGCGGTCCGGGAGGCCGCGTATTTCGCGGAGCGGCTGGTCGCGGAGCGGATGCCGCTCGCCGGCCTGGTGCTCAACCGCACCCACGAGGCCCTCCTGGAGACGGTGCCGGCCGCGGCGGCCGAGGCCGCGGCGGCCGCGCTGGACGCGGCCGGAGATCAACAGACCACCGCGGACGCGCTGCGCGTGCACGCGGCCCTGCTGCGGCTTATCGACCGAGAGGTACGGGTGGCAGCCACGTTCACCGACGCGTTCCCGAACGTCCCCTCGGTCGCGGTGACAGCGCAGCCCGCCGACGTGCACGACGTCGACGGGCTGCGGACAATCGGTGCCGCGCTTTCTTGAGACAGAGCCAGCCTGAAAAATCAGCGGGTGGAGACGAGCACCTTGTCGGCGCCCTTCTCCCGCAGCGCGGCTTCGAACATCTTCCGCCAGCTCGCCACGTGCGGGTGGCGGCGCAGCAGTGCGCGCCGTTCCCGCTCGGTCATGCCTCCCCAGACGCCGAACTCGATCCGGTTGTCCAGAGCGTCGGCCAGGCACTCGTAGCGGACCGGGCAGCTGCGGCAGATCCTCTTCGCCACGTTCTGCTCGGCGCCCTGCACGAACAGCGCGTCAGGGTCGCCACTCTGACACGCCGCCATGCTGGGCCAGTCGCTGATCATTCCCATCTGTTCACGTCCCCCCTTGCTTCCCCTGACGTCCGCAGACTCATGTCCCCTCAAGTCACACAGACGTCGTGCGATAGCTCGCCGGATCATCATGCTCTGTAGTCGGGCGATTACGCAACGTTGTCCCTCAAAAACGTATACCTCGGTAGTTCCGGGCATCTCGGGCTGACCGGACAGCGAGAAATTTGAAGAAATTCCTGGAATTCACCACGCTCGGCCGATGGAAGAGGGAGGATCAATCTGGGCGAACCGTGACCTTCTATACACGCGGTCACGTGTATCTTTCGCGTACCCTGCTCAGGTGACCTCCTGGATGCGCAGACGCGATCACAACATCTTCGCCAACGCGACCTCGCTACTGATCTGTGGCCTGCTCGCGGGCGTGGTGGTGGCCGCGGCGGCCTTCCCAGCCGTGGCGATGTCCGGGCTCGCGGCCAAGGCCGGCGGTGAGACGTTCGCCAGTCTCCCGAGCGAGCTCAAGCAGGCGAGCGCCCCGCAGATCAGCCGGGTCTTCGCGGCGGACAACAAGACGCTGATCTCGGCGTTCTACGACGAGTTCCGCAGCGAGGTGCCGCTCAAGGACATCTCGATCAACATGCAGAACGCGATCATCGCGGCCGAGGACCACGAGTTCTACAAGCACAAAGGCGTGGACCTGAAGGGTGTCGCCCGGGCGATCGTCAGCAACAAGAGCGGCAAGTCCCAGCAGGGCGCCTCCACGCTGACGATGCAGTTCGTCCGGATGTCCCTGGCCTACTCGGCGACCAAGCCGCAGGAGGTCGTCGACGCCACCAAGGACACCCCAAAGCGCAAGATCAACGAAATGAAGTACGCGCTGCAGATCGAGAAGGATCTCAGCAAGCAGAAGATCCTCGAGGGTTACCTGAACAAGGCGCCCTTCGGCAACGGCTCGTACGGCATCTACGCCGCCAGCCAGGTCTACTTCAGCAAGAAGCCCAAGGACCTCACGGTCGCCGAGTCCGCCCTGCTGGCCAGCATGGTCAAGGCACCGAGCGCGTTCAACCCGACCACCGCCAGCGGCTACCCGCAGGCACAGACCCGCCGCAACTACGTCGTCAACGACATGCTGGAGCTCGGCTTCATCACGGCAGCGGACGCGAAGAAGGCAACGGCGACGAAGATCAGCAGGACGGTCAAGCGCCCGGGCAACGGCTGCGTGTCGGTGGCGAAGAACCACTGGGGCTTCTTCTGCGACTACTTCTACCGCTGGTGGCTGAGCCGCCCGGAGTTCGGCACGAGCACGTACGACCGTGAGCGGCGGCTCAAGAGCGGCGGCTACCGGGTCCAGACGTCGATGGACGTCGAGGCCCAGCAGGCGGCCCGGGACAACATCGGCGAGCAGATCTCGCAGAACAACAAGAACGCCCTGCTGCTCGCCGCGATCCAGCCGGGCACCGGCAAGGTCCGGGCCCTGGCCGCGAACCGCAAGTTCAAGCTGGACGACCCCGAGAAACCGCAGAACAAGATCTCCTCGGACCCGCGCAAGGCGGCGAAGAACATCCGCGGCACGTATCCGAACACGACCAACCCGCTGCTCACCGGCGGCGGCGACATCACCGGCTACCAGGCCGGCTCGGTGTTCAAGATGTTCACCATGGTGGCGGCGCTGGAGAACGGCTACCCCCTGGCGTATTCCATCAACGCGCCCGCCAAATACATCTCCAAATACCGCATCGGTCCCGGCAGGTCGACCTGCAACGGCATCTACTACTGCCCGAGCAACTCCGGCGGCGGTGCCGGCGGCGTCACCAACATGTGGACGGGCTTCAGCCGCTCGATCAACACGTTCTTCGTGCCGCTGCAGGAGCGGGTCGGCGCCGAAAAGGTGGTCGACGTCGCCAAGCGCTTCGGCGTGCAGTTCCGCACCCAGACGGACAAGGACCTCGGAAACAACAAGGACGCCGCCCACCAGTGGGGCGCGTTCACCCTGGGCGTCTCGTCCTCGACCCCGCTGGAGATGGCAAACGCGTACGCGACCCTCGCCGGCGACGGGATGTATTGCGAGCCGACCCCGGTGCAGCAGATCGTCTCGCAGAACAACGAGAAGATCGACGTCGGCAAGCCACACTGCACCCGCGCCACCTCCTCGGACGTGGCCCGCGCGGCGCTCGACGCGGCCCGCTGCCCGGTGGGCGACAACGCCCAGCTCGGCAGCTGCGGCGGCAGCCGTACGGCGGGCCGGGCGCGCGGGATCATCGGGCACCCGATCTACGGCAAGTCCGGCACCACCGACAACGACAAGACGGCCTCGCTGATCATCGGCAGCAGCTCGCTCACCGTGGCCGGCTACCTGGTCAACCCGGACTACCAGAACCACAAGGACCGGATGTTGCACGACATCGTGAACCCCGCGGTCTGGAACACGATGGACGACTACCTGCGGGGCAAACCGAAGGTCCAGTTCAAGAGGCCCAGCAGCTCCAAGATCTCGATCGGCGAGCAGCGCACCATCCCGGACGTGAAGTGCGCGACCATCGCCGGCGCCATCGCCCGCGTCGAGAGTGCGGGCTTCACCGCCTCGGTCGGCCAGGAGGTCGACTCGGACTGCCCGAAGGGCACCGCGGCGGGCACCAACCCGGACGGCAGGACCATCAAGAACGGCTACGTCAGCATCGAGGTCAGCAAGGGCAAGGAAGGCGAAACGCCGGCCGATCCCACCAGGCCAAGACCACCAAGACGCTGACACCCGGCGGGCGGGTCACCTTCGGGTGACCCGCCCGCCGCGTTTCCACCCGGCTTTAGTCAGCTGAGCTGCTGGCGTACCGCCTTGGTCTACGTCGCTTCGTCAGCTGAGCTGCTGGCGTACCGCTGCCGCCACCCGGCCACCCTCGGCCCGGCCGGCCACCGCGGCCTGGGCCGCCTTCATGGCGGGCCCCATCTGGGCCTTACCGGTGAAACCGCCCGCCCGCAGCGCCTCCCCGACCAGCCCCGCGATCTCCTCGTCGGAGAGCTGCGCCGGCAGGTAGCGGTCGAGGATCTCACCCTCGGCGATCTCCTTCGCAGCCTGATCGCTCCGGCCGGCACCGGCGAAGGCGGTCGCCGCCTCCCGGCGCTTCTTCGCCTCCTTGGTCAGCACGGTGAGCACCTCGTCGTCACTGAGCACCTTGGCGGCGTCCCCGGCCGTCTCGGCGTTGCGCACAGCGGTCAACGCCATCCGGAGCGTCGAGGTGGTCAGCTCGTCCCGGCTCTTCATGGCGGAGTGCAGGTCATCGTTCAGGCGGTCTTTCAACGTTCCCATGGACGGTCAAACTACTCTGGCCCTCATGCGCAAGCGTCCCTTTATCGCCCTGGCCGCCGGTGTGACAGTCGCCGGCGGTGCCGCCTTCGCCTACGCCTCGCTGATCGAGCGCAACCTGTTCACGCTCCGCCGCTTCGACATTCCAATGCTGGAGCCGGACGCCGAGCCGCTGCGCATCCTGCACATCTCGGACCTGCACATGATGCCGGACCAGCGCCGCAAGCAGGCCTGGGTGGCCGCCCTGATCGGCACAGACCCGGACCTGGTGGTGGTCACAGGCGACAACATGGCATCCCCGCTGGCGCTCCCCGGCGTGCTGCGCGCCCTGGACCCGCTGCTGCACCTCCCCGGCGCCTTCGTCTTCGGCTCAAACGACTACCGCGGGCCAACCTGGAAAAACCCGCTGCAGTACCTGCTGCCGGAACGCGAGTACGTCCAGGGCGCAGACCTGCCGGCCGAAGACCTCCGGGCGGCGCTCGTAGACGCGGGCTGGGCAGACCTGAACAACGCCCGCACAGTGGTCAAGGCCGGCGGCCGCTCGGTAGAACTGGTCGGCGTCGACGACCCACACGTCGACCGCGACGACTACCCATCGGTGGCAGGCCCCGCCTCAGGCGGCGCCGACCTGCACATCGGCGTAACCCACACCCCGGCCTCGCGGGTCCTGGACGCAATGGCAGAAGACGGCTTCGGCCTGCTGCTGGCCGGCCACACCCACGGAGGCCAGGTCTGCGTGCCCGGCTACGGCGCCCTGACCACCAACTGCGACCTCCCAACCTCGATGGCCAAGGGCCTGCACCGCTGGCCAGGCTCGGAATCCTGGCTGCACGTATCCGCCGGCCTAGGCACCCACCCAACGGCACCAATCCGGTTCGCCTGCCGCCCGGAAGCCACGATCCTGACCCTGATCCCCCGCTGACCTGCGGCTTCACCGACCGGGGATACCGATTTCGCGACGGCCGAAGCGTCGGTTAGTATTGCTGAGCACGCTCGGGGTGTGGCGCAGCTTGGTAGCGCGCTTCGTTCGGGACGAAGAGGCCGTCGGTTCAAATCCGGCCACCCCGACCAGAGTTTGTGCAGGTCAGGGCCGGTCTCTCGATGAGGGAGACCGGCCCTGACGGCTTTTCCGGACCACTCTGAAGACGATCTTGCCGGGTTGAGGCGCGCGGGTTCAAATCCGGCCCCCGACCACGAGCAGTGCAGGAAGGACCCTTCTTCGGAGACCCCTTTGCCCGTTGGGCGGCACAATCCCTCCTGAGCACCAGCACCTACGCTGCCAACTGCACTCGCAGCCTTTCAGCAGCTCTATCGAGATAGCTATGCCAGGTACCGGCGCTGCGTACCTCGGCTGGGCTCGGAAATGGGATCTGCAGGGCCAGGAGATGGACGGGAGCCTCGTTGGGGGTCCGGCCCCGTCGCCAACGTAGGACCTCCCCTTCACCTGGGTATACCAGCGCGACCCGTTTCACCGCTTGGTCGTCAAGCTCGACGAGGTGGCTGTAGGCGAACATTTGATATTGGTCGTCCCGGGTTGGGGCTGCCTCCGGCGCGAGAGTCTTGTACTTGGCGTCAACCACCCACAACTGGCCTCGGTATCGGCCGATGTTGTCCGGTCGCGTGCCAGGACGCGACCTGCCGGGAGCGAGCCAAGGATCACTCGTGGCGTGCCGAGGCTGCGCTTCCTGAGCGAAGACGTCGGTGAATGAGGCTCGACGTAGTGACTCCGTGACGATCCGTTCCCACAATTTGTCGGTAGGGATGGAGAGCTCTACCGCGTCAGCCGGGTGGGTTTCGACGAAGCGCGTGCCGTACTCCTGCATGGTAAGCAGCGTCAGCGCCATCTGAAGGGCCGCGGACCATGGCTGGTCGATCCGCGAGAGACGAAGCCGTCGCCCCACCTGGTGCGCCTTGGCGGGAGGGAGTGACTCGATCTCGGTAAAAACCCTTCGCAGTCGCACCGCGTCCTGCTGCAACGCGGAAACCGAGTACTCGCCGACGAACGGCGACCGCAGCCCCGATGCATCGGCGATCGACTCCACAGCTGCTGTGATGACGCCCAGGAGGATCGTCGACTCCGTCAGCTCGTCGTAGCGGAAGGTCAGGCGTGGGTCACCAGTTAGGGCGTATCTGGCGAGGCTGGACGTCTGCACCCGCCCGCGGACGGAGGTCCCTTCCGCTACGACATTTCGATAGCCTCGTCGTGCGGAATTCGCTAAGGCGAATACCTCGTTCAGAAAACGCCGACAAAGCAGCGGCCGATGCAGCGGCGAGTGCGTTGGCGAACCACCGAGTTCCTGGTTCTCTGGAACCAGGAGGCGGAGGCGGTCGAAGAGCATCAGTAGGTCCGTTACGGCAGTGCCATCACACTCGACGATGGGGCGAGACCTGCCCAGCTCGGCATCGCTCGGTGCGACGTCAGGCGCAATAAGTGCGCCTGGCCAGCCCGCCGCTTCCCCGCTCGCTCTACGGCTAAGCCGCAAGCAGTTCGCAAGAATTTGCTCCAGGTCTGGTGGTGGAGTCGATATGTGTAGCCGATCGGTTTCGTACAACGTGATTGCCTGCTCGCTTCCCGCAGAGGTATGCAACCGGGAGGCGGCGGGAGGACGCCAGGCCTTTGGTAGTACACAGATCGTGAGCTGGCGTGATCCGGCCATCGCGGCCGTCAGGCCGACGCGGACTCCGCCGGGCGCGGCGACGATTGATGTCATGCGTCGGGCTCGACCTCTGGCTGGGTGTTCGGGGCTTTCACATCATCCACGACGGGGTCAGAGTCTGTAGCGGAGTGTTCTTCAATGCGCGCACCACGCCCCAACCCCACGCCCTCGACCACGATACGCAGATCGAGTGCTTCTTGCAGGAATCCGTCTAGCTGACGAAACGCCGCCCGAGCCGTCTCCACCTTGTTGTTGTCTGCGTGTCGATCCAGCCAGTTGTCGCGCGTAGCTGGTCCGAGTAGATCCTCCGCGCCGAGGGAGCGGACTGAGTCGATGAGCTGCGGAAGGATGGCGTACTGCCATTGGTTCTTGATCTCCTCTGTCCCGTCACTCACGTCATTTGCCGCATCGAGGCTCTCCACGATGGCGTAGAAATACGAGTGGCCGATCATCGTGTCGGGTCCGAGGCACGGACGAAGAGCGTTCTGGTTGAGGTCGCGCAAGACGCTGCTTGCCTGGGCAAACAGTTCACGGGTGGCCCGCGGCATCTGCTCGGAGAGGATGTCGGCGCCGGGCATCTTGGGCTCAAGACGGTGGAAGGCGAATCGGCGCCGGAGAGCGGAGTCCAGCGGAGCCACCGAGCGATCAGTGGTATTCATCGTAGCAATGACGTAGAGGTTGTCCGGAACAAAGAACTTGCGACCCGAGTACGGCAGCGTGACCAGCGTATTCGCATCCCACTCCGATGCGGGGCGGCGACTCTCGAATTGCTCCGCCCCCAGCACGGAGTAGGTCGCCCGCTTCGACTTCTCTAGCGTGAGCAGCAAGTCGCCGAAGACGCTCGGCACGTTGCATCGGTTTAACTCGTCCAGCAGGACAAGAACGTCTTTGTGTGGCGTCGCTGCCGCTTCCACGCACGCCGACACGAAGAACCCGTCCTCGATGCCGAAGCCTTCAGTCGAGGTGACGACCTCGTCGAAGTACGGTTGGTCCTTACCGGATCGGCTGATACGGGGCCGCAGTCCTTCCACGAAGTCCTCGTACGAGCTACTAGGATGCAGCACAATCGCGCGGTATGGAATAGCTCCGAATTGGACTAAATCCCGCCCGGTCATCCACCTCCAGTCCTCGGCGACTTGCTTGATCGCGTGCGACTTGCCGGTTCCCGGCACACCTTCAAGGACAACGTTTTTGAACGAGACCAGAGCGCGCACGATGGGATTTGCTGGCGTATCCGCTTGTATCGTGTTGCTCTCCTCCTCGCCAAGATAATGCTGGTGGGTAATCTCGCCATCGAAGAGATCCGGGATGTGGGCGTCTAGAAACTCCAGGAGCGTAAAGAGATACGCCGGTGGTATCGGAAACATGTATCCCTGTTTGACGCTGCCGTTGACGTCGAAAGGGCCATCCTTGACGGCGGTCCGGTCGGGTATATCTACGCGGCTCAGTTGCTGACTCAATTCGCGGTAGTCGACTGGACAGAGATAGCCCTCGTCGATCCACGTGTCCTGCCGGAGTGCGGCAGGTTGCGGCTGCACCGAGGGAGCCCCCGCCACCCGACCGATAGCTCGGATCGCGTTGTTCGCGTAGTGGATGACACGCTGGCCCACGCGCAGCTTGTTGACATTTTGATGGTGCCCTTGCGGAATTCCGGTCTTGCTGTGCAGCGGCGCCCACACGAAGCCGCCGTCGCGCGCGACTTGATAGCTGGTGCCCTGGTTGACCCACCAGATGCCGTTAAACGAGATGATCTCGAAGTCGAGGCGCTCAAGGGCTGACACAGCCTGTGTCGCGTCGAACTCGTTGGCCTTGAGCGGTACGCCGTCGGTGGTGTGCTGATTCGCGACGCCGGCGACGGCCTTCGGATCGTAGAAGTGGCCGTTGTGGCGCAGGAGGTAGGTGGTCGCTGTGCCGTACCCGTATTGCCCGAGAAACGCGAGCCGGCCGAGCTTGTCGAACTGGGCCAGCGTTGCCTCGACGGCGGCTTGGTCGATCTCAGACAGCGACATAGTGACAGCCTAGGCGGAGGCGCATACGGCCCGGCCTGGGAGAGCAATGAGGACCGACGCGGCCAACGTATTGACCTGCACATTCGTGGTGATCCGGAGATCATGCGGGACTCTCCTACCTCATTCGGGACGAAGGCCGTCGGTTCAGGCCCGCGCCCCTGTCCAGCTATGTTCACATCACGTTGGGTGAGCGGGGCGGAGATGAGATCTGCCCGGTGCGCTTCTGGGAAGAGGAACACCCGTTGCAGTAGACCGCCACTCGGAGGTCAGTGTCGGACCCCTGTGTCATTCTCTGCGGCATGACCGGATTCGACCCGAAGGCGGACCTTCGCCGCTATCTTCAGACCGCCCGAGACGCCCTGCTCTGGAAGCTGGAGGGACTCTCGGAATACGACGTGCGCCGCCCCCTGGTGCCGACCGGCACCAACCTGCTCGGCCTGGTCAAGCACGTGGCCAGCGTCGAGTCCGGGTATTTCGGCGCGACGTTCGGACGGCCGTTCGGCGAGCCGCTCCCGTGGCTGGACGAAGGCGCCGAGCCCAACGCCGACATGTGGGCCACCGCCGTGGAGTCGCGGGCGGACATCGTCGGCCTCTACCGCCGGGTCTGGGCGCATTCGGATGCCACCATCGACGCGCTGGCGCTGGACGCCGTCGGGCATGTCCCGTGGTGGGCGCCGGAGAGCAACGAGGTGACGTTGCACCGCATCCTTGTCCACATGGTCGCCGAGACCGATCGGCACGCCGGCCATGCCGATATTGTCCGCGAGCTCATCGATGGCGCCGCCGGCGTCCGGCCGGGCAACGACAACCTGCCCGACCTCGATCAGGCGTCCTGGAGCGGCCACCGCGACCGGCTCGAAAGCGTCGCGCGCGAAGCAGCCGGCGGCTAGCAGAATCCAGGCCATGACCGACGAACAGATCTGTGAGGTTGTGGTCACCGCCGCCGACGGCGAGTGGCTGGCCGGTTTCACCCGCCGCCTTGTCGAGGACAGGCTCGCCGCCTGCGGGCAGCTGACCGTCCCGATCCGCTCCATCTATCGCTGGGACGGCGCGGTGCACGACGACCAGGAGGCCCGCGTTGCCTTGCACACGCGGGCCTCGCTGGTGGAGCGGATCGTTGCCCGGGCCGATGCCGAGCATCCGTACGACGTGCCCTGCGTGCTTGCCCTGCCGGTGGCCGGCGGCAATCCCGCCTACCTCGACTGGGTGCTGGCTATGACAGATCAGCCCGGGTGAGTAGCGCCCGCAGCTTGATGCCGTCGGCGGCCAGCGCCTCGGCGCCGCCCTCCTGACGGTCGATCACGCACAGGGCGTGGTCCACGTGGGCGCCGAGCTTGCGCAGTTCGCCGGTTGAGATGACCACCTGGCCGCCGGAGGTGACGACGTCCTCGACCACCAGCACCCGGCGGCCGGCGACCTCGGCGCCCTCGGCGAGCCGGGCGGTGCCGTACTTCTTGGCTTCCTTGCGGACGAACGCGCACGGGAGTTTGGCGTGCCGGCCCAGCGCCGTCACCACCGCGATGCCGCCCATCTCCAGCCCGGCCAGCACCTCGGTGCCCTCGGGGATCAGCACCGCCATCTGCTCGGCGAGCCGGTCCAGGAGCACCGGGTCGGCCTCGAACTGATACTTGTCGAAGTATTCGGTGGCGGTGCGGCCGGAACGGAGCACGAACTCGCCGGTCAGCCGGCTCACGTCGCGGACCTGCCGCGCAAGGTCAGAGTCAGTCACAAGCGAACAGCCTGTCAGGCGCGGCGTGGAGGGCTCAGCCGGGGGCCGAACCTGCCGATTCGGAGTTTGTGCAGAACGTCACTGGACGCTGGTTCGGCGTCGGTCACAGCACGGCGCCCGACTCTGCGAAGGCCGGCGCCGAGGCTGCGGCCGGTGCGCTCGACGGGCGTACCCCGGGGGTGGTTTTTGTCTTTTGTTCCACCGGCCATGACCTGCACGCGGTGCTGGCCTCGGTGCGGGCCGAGGCCGGGTCCGCGGCGGCGATCGTCGGCAGCACCACGCTGGGCGAGCTTTCTTCCGCCGGCGGCGCGTCGGTGGGTTCCGTGGCGGTGACCGCCCTGGGCGGCGACGGGTTCACCGTCCGGACCCGGGTGGCGCACACCGGCGGGCATGGCCACCGCGAGGCGGGGGCGGACGTGGCCGCCGCCATGGCCGGCATGGACCGCCCGCACACCGTGCTGATGCTGCTCTGCGACGGCCTGGCCGGCGACCCGCAAGAGATCGTCCGCGGCGCCTATTCGGTGCTCGGCGCGGCCGTGCCGCTGGTCGGCGGGTTCTCCGGCGACGACCGCGGCTCGAAGCGCTCCTTCCAGCTCTACGGCGACCGGGTGCTGTCCGGCGCGGTGGTAGGCATCGCCCTCGGTTCCGACGCGCCGCTGGGGGTCGGCATCGCGCACGGCTGGCACCGGACCGAACCGGCGATGCTGGTCACCCGCAGCGAGGGCAGCCGGATCTTCCAGCTGGACGGCGAGCCGGCGCTGGACGTGTTGCTGCGCCGGCGCGGGGTGTACGCCGCGGCCGACCTCTTCGACGGTGTCGAGACGCTGCTCGCGCTGGGTTTGTCCCGGCGCAGCGGTGACGACATCCGGGTGATTCACGGTGGCGACGTGGGCGACCGGTCGATCCTCGCGACGGCGACCGTGCCGCAGGGCGCGGTCTGCTGGCTGATGGACAGCGAATACCAGTCGATGATCGACGGCGCCGGGCAGTCCTGCGCCGAGGCGGTCGCCGGGCTCGGGGGCGCGCCGCCGCTGGGCCTGTTCACCTTCGACTGCGGCGGGCGGCGCGGCATTCTCGGGCTGGACGGCACCCAGGAGGAGGTCGGGGCCATCCGGGCGGTGCTGGGCGAGGTGCCGTTCGGCGGCTTCTACACGATGGGCGAGATCGCCCGGGTGCGCGGCTCGTCGGGAATGCACTCCCTGACCCTTGTGACCCTGGCGCTGGCCTGATGTTCACCTGGTCGATGCACCAGCTCACCGAGTATTTCGCGGCCGTGACGGCCGCGGCGGACGAGTCGGCGGCGATCATGCTCGCGGTGGAGCGGGCCGCCGAGATGGTCGATGCCGAGGTGGGCGCCGTCGTGCTCAACGAGGAGGTGCGCGGCGCCTGGGGGTTCGGCGCCGACGTGCCGGTCAAGGAGCTGCAGGCCCTCGCGCTGGCGTCGGGCACCCTGCCGGTGGTCGCGATCGGTGACCTGTACGCGGTGCCGAGCAGTCTCGGCTCGGACCCGCCCGGCGCCCTGATCGTGGCCCGGCTGGACGGGCCGCTGGCCGCGGAGGAACGGCAGGTGCTGCAGGGCATGGCCCAGGTGCTGGGCCTGGCCCTGCGCAGCATCCGGGTGCTGAGCGCGGAGCGGACGGTACGCACGGAGCGCGAGCGTGAGGCCGCCGAGCGCCTGGTGCTGCTGGAGCAGGCGCAGACGAGGCGGATGCTGGTCGAGACGCTGTTGACGATCCAGCGGGAGATCTCCAACCGCAAGCCGCTGCCGGAGATCCTGGACACGGTCACCAGCGGCACGGCGGCGCTGCTCGGTGGCGTACCCGTGGCTTTGATCCTGGCCGAGGCCGGCCGGGCCCGGCGGCTCAGTGTGGCCTCGACCTCCGGGGCGCACGGCTACAGCTTCGCCGATCCGGACGGTTCACACAGCGAGGCCCGCGAGGCGATGGCCACCGGCACCGTCCTGATGCGCGCGACGGATCCGGAGGATCCGGACCGGGGCACGGTCATCGCCGCGCCGTTCCGGGTGACCGGTGAGATGGCCGGCAGCCTGGTCGCCCAGCTGCCGGGCAGCGCCGACCGGTACACGGAGCAGCGCGACCAGCTCGCCGCCTTCGCGCAGCAGGTCAGCCTCGCGCTGACGGATGCCCGTACGGTCGAAGCGGTCCGCGAGGCGCACCACGACCCGGTGACCGGTCTGCCGAACCGCGGCCTGTTCCTGAAGATCTTCAACCGGGTGCTCGCGTCCCGGGGCGGGGTGACCGAGCCGACCAGCGTGCTCTTCATCGACCTGGACCGGTTCAAGGCGGTCAACGACAGCCTGGGCCACGAGGCCGGCGACCAGTTGCTGGCCGCGGTGGCCGGCCGGGTCCGGGGTTGTGTCCGGGCCAGCGACACCACCGCCCGCCTCGGCGGCGACGAGTTCGCGGTGCTGATGCACAACTCGCCCGTCGACGCCGCCATCTCCGTCGCCGAACGGATCGTCGCCGCGGTCAAGGAGCCGTTCCGGATCTCGGGCCGGGACGTCTTCATCGGGGCGAGCATCGGGGTGGCGATCAGCCGGGCGGCAGCCGGGGACTCCGACGGCCTGCTGCGCAAGGCGGACATGGCGATGTACCGGGCCAAGAAGGACGGGACCGGCCGGGTCGTGGTCTACGAGCCGCACATGCACACCGAGGCGCTGAACCATCTGAACCTGCGCGGCGACCTGCAACGAGCCCTGCAGGAGCACGAGTTCCGGCTGCAGTACCAGCCGCTGGTGCGGCTGGACACGGGCGAGATCGCCGGGGTGGAGGCACTGATCCGCTGGCATCACCCGGGGCGCGGACTGGTCTCGCCGGCCGACTTCATCCCGATCGCGGAGGAGTCGGGGCTGATCGTGGACATCGGGCAGTGGGTGCTGGAGACCAGCGCGGCCCAGGTGGCGGCGTGGCGCCGGACCAATCCCGAGCTGGCCCTCAACGTCAACGTCTCCGGGCATCAGCTCGTGCATCCGCGGTTCGCCGCCAACGTGACCCGGGCGCTGGCGGTGGCCGGCCTGCCGTCGAGCGCGGTGACGCTGGAGCTGACCGAGTCGGTGCTGATGAGCGACCCGGACGCGGCGGTGGCGTCGCTGGCCAGCCTGCGGGAGCTGGGCGTGCAGTTGTCGATCGACGACTTCGGCACCGGGTATTCATCGCTGGCCTACCTGCGGGAACTGCCGGTCGACGAGCTGAAGATCGACCGGGCGTTCATCGCCCGGGCGGAGCTGACCAGCGAGGATCTGGCCCTGGTCCGGACGATCGTCGAGCTCGGGCACATCCTCGGGCTGCGGGTGGTGGCCGAGGGCATCGAGAACGCGGCTCAGCTTGAGGCGCTGCGCCGGCTCGGGTGTTCCTACGGCCAGGGATACCACCTGTGCCGGCCGACGGATCCGGCCGATCTGCCGCCCCTGCTCAGCCGCGGACCGGTGGCGAGCACAGCCTGAAACAAAAGTCACCCGTACGCGTAGTTGATCTGCGGGCGCGGCTTAAGCCTGTCCGGTTTCGGCTATTTTGCGGGCTATAGGCCCGACGAATTCGCTGAAAGGCTGGTCGTGACACCCTTCGCGCTGCTCTTCCTGTTAGCCCTCGCCGGCTCGTCCTGCTTCGCCATCGGTCGCGCTCTCGGACGCGGCGAACGCTACGAGAAGGGCTACCGCGAGGGCTTCCGGGACGGCGAGACCGGCTCACTGGCCCGCGCCGCGCGGCTGATCCAGATCAACGAGCGCCGGCCCATCGCGCCCGCGCTCGAGTCGATGCTCGTGCCGAGCAACGTGCCCCAGCAGTTGCCGGCCCGGTCGGTAAGCCCGGCCATCGTCGGGGTCCCGGCCCGTCCGCAACTCGCGCTTTAGACGCGGCAGAGGGGGTACGGCCACAGCGACCGCACCCCCTCCCGCCCCTGAGTGATGCCTCAGCAGTACAGGTTGCCGCCGGGGCTCACGCCAAGGATGCTCGCGAACCGGTTGTAGGCGTCCACGCGGCTCTGCACCTGTGCGGGGTTGCCGCCGTTGCATTCGAGCGATCCGTTGATGCTGCGGATGGTCTCGCCGAACCCGCGGCTGTTGACCATGGCGTCGTGCGGGGTCATCGTGCCCGGGCCGCGCTGGGTCATCCAGTACCAGACGGCGGTCTGGTAGGCCACCGACGTCTCGTTCTTGACCCGGTCCGGGTTGTTCAGCAGGTCGATGCCGAGCGCGTCCCCGGCCGCCTTGTAGTTGAAGTTCCAGCTCAGCTGGATCGGCCCGCGACCGTGGTACGCGTTCTGCCCGGCCGGGCAGCCGTATGACTGCGACCGGTCGCAGTAGAGCGGCCAGTTCGCCTGGTTGATCTCCTCGACGTAGACCAGGCCGCCGGACTCGTGGTTGACGTTCGCGAGGAAGGCCGCGGCCTCCTGCTTCTTCACGGTGTCACTGCCCGTAGTGGTGAACGCCGGATACTTCTTGATCGCGTCGATCAGGCCGGCGTACGAGTAGAACGGGATCCGGTTCGGGAACATCTGCTGGAACTGCGCCTCGCTGACCGGGAAGCTCCCGGAGCCGGGCGGCGGCGGGGTGGTCGTGCCGCCACCGTTGCAGGTGTACGGCTCCCAGTACCAGGTGCTGATGACCGGGTCGTAGCCCGGGTTCTCGTTCTTGGCCCGGTAGTAGCCGCCGTTGGTGTACTTCACGATCGAGCCGACCGGATAGAACTGACCCGCCACCCAGTTCGGATAGTTGCAGGTGCCCGTGGGCGGGGGCGTGGTGCCGCCGCAGACGCCGTTGTCGGCCCAGACGCCCGAGCCGCCGGTGCTCGGCGCCTCGCCCTGGGTCCACCACTTGGCCGTCCAGTTGTGGCTGTTGTACGAGGCCCGCATGGTCCCGGTGTACACCGTCGAACTGTTGTACGCGGCGACGCAGGCCTCCGCCGCGTTTGAAGCCGTCATGGGCAGCAGGGCCGCGGCGAAGCCCGCCACGGCGACGCTGAATGTGGCCACGATCGATACGAGCCGGTTTTTGGACATGGCTCACCTTCCGTGCGTCGGGGGACGCGCACTGGCACTAGATGATCGGGGAGTTACATCGACTCAACTAGATGCGAAGGTATTTGTAAAGAAACTTCAAGGATTATTTCCGGGCGCGGTCAGCCCTTGCTGAGCTCGGCGGCCAGCAGCTCGGCGATCTGCACCGTGTTCAGCGCCGCGCCCTTGCGCATGTTGTCGCCGGTGATGAAGAGATCGAGCGCCCGGGGGTCGTCCATCGCCCGGCGGATGCGGCCTACCCAGGACGGGTCGGTGCCGACGGCGTCGATCGGCATCGGGTATTCGCCCGCCTCCGGGTCGTCGACCAGGATCACCCCGGGCGCGTTACGCAGCACCTGGCGGGCGCCCTCCGCGTCCAGCTCCGAGCCGAAGACCGCGTGCACCGCGATCGAGTGACCGGTCACCACCGGGACCCGGACGCAGGTCGCCGAGACCTTCAGCGCCGGCAGGCCGAGGATCTTGCGGGACTCGTTGCGGAGCTTGAGCTCCTCGGACGACCAGCCGTTCATCGCCAGCTCGCCCGACCAGGGGACCACGTTCAACGCCATCGGCGCGGTGAACGGGCCGAGATCGTCGCCGATGGCCTGGCGCACGTTGCCCGGGCGCGAGCCCAGCGTCCGGTCGCCGGCCACCTTGGTGAGCTGGTCGTGCAGGGTGTCCACGCCGATCTGGCCGGCACCCGACACCGCCTGGTACGACGCCAGGACCAGCTCGCGCAGGCCGTATTCGCGGTGCAGCGGGGCGATCGCCATGATCATGGCCATCGTGGTGCAGTTGGCGTTGGAGACGATGCCGCGCGGGCGGCGCCGCAGCTCTTCCTTGTTGACCTCGGGCACGACCAGCGGGACGTCGGTCTCCATCCGGAACGCGGACGAGTTGTCGACCACCGTGGCGCCGTGCGCGACGGCGACCGGCGCCCACTCGATCGACACCGAGTCGGGCACGTCGAACATCGCCACGTCGACGCCGTCGAAGACCTCGGGGGTCAGCTCGCGGACGACGAGTTGCTCGCCGCGGCAGGACAGCTCCTTGCCGGCCGAGCGCGCGGACGCGATCAGCCGGATCTCGCCCCAGACGTTGCGCCGCGAGGTGAGCAGCTCACGCATGACCGTGCCGACGGAGCCGGTGGCTCCGACGACAGCCAGCGTGGGCTGCGGCCGCGGCATCCGCTGGTTACCGGCCGGTCCCGGCGTAGACCACCGCGGTCTCGTTGCCGCCGAGCTCGAACGTGTCGTGCACGGCCCGGACCGCCGTGTCGAGGTCGCTGTCCCGGCAGACCACCGACACCCGGATCTCCGAGGTCGAGATCATCTCGATGTTGACGCCGGCCTCGCCGATGCAGGCGAAGAACGACGCGGCGACACCCGGGTGCGAACGCATGCCGGCGCCGATCAGCGACACCTTGCCGACGTGGTCGTCGAAGAGCAGCGACTTGAAGCGGGTCTGCTCCTTGATCTTGTCAAGGGCGGCCATCGCGGTGGGGCCGTCGGCCTTGGGCAGCGTGAAGGAGATGTCGGTGCGCCCGGTGCCCTCGGTCGACACGTTCTGCACGATCATGTCGATGTTGATCTCGGCCTGGGCGACCGTCTCGAAGATGCGACCGGCCGCGCCGGGCTCGTCGGGCACCCCGACGATGGTGATCTTCGCCTCGCTGCGGTCGTGGGCGACCCCGGTGATCAGCGCTTGTTCCACTCCCGCGTCCTCCATCGATCCGGTGACCAGCGTGCCCTGCTTGTTCGAGTACGAAGAGCGTACGTGGATCGGCACCTTGAACCGGCGCGCATACTCCACGCATCGCAACATCAGCACCTTCGCCCCGCCCGCCGCGAGCTCCAGCATCTCCTCGTAGGTGATCTGCTTGATGTGCCGGGCGTTGGAGACGATCCGCGGGTCGGCGGTGAAGACGCCGTCGACGTCGGTGTAGATCTCACACACGTCGGCGTGCAGCGCGGCGGCCAGCGCGACCGCGGTCGTGTCCGAGCCGCCGCGGCCCAGCGTGGTGATGTCCTTGGTGTCCTGCGAGACGCCCTGGAAGCCGGCCACGATCGCGATCGCGCCCTCGTCCAGCGCGGTCCGCAGCCGGCCGGGGGTGACGTCGATGATCCGGGCCTTGCCGTGCACCGAGGTGGTCAGCACGCCGGCCTGCGAGCCGGTGTAGGACCGCGCCTCGTAACCCAGGTTGTGGATCGCCATCGCCAGCAGCGCCATCGAGATGCGCTCGCCGGCGGTCAGCAGCATGTCCAGCTCGCGGCCGGGCGGCAGCGGGCTGACCTGGTTGGCCAGGTCGAGCAGGTTGTCGGTGGTGTCGCCCATCGCGGACACCACGACCACCACGTCGTCGCCGGCCTTTCGGGCGGACACGATGCGCTCCGCCACCCGCTTGATGCGCTCGGCATCACCAACGGACGAACCACCGTACTTCTGCACCACGAGGGCCACGGCAGCCGGCTCCTTTCCACCCCACACGTGCCGACGCCGCCTGGCCCGGATTCAGGTAAGGCCGGCGGCGCCAGTCAGTCAATCGACACCCAGACTAGCGGCGGCCGTCCTGATCACCGACACGCGATCCCAGATTCCGGCCCGGCGGACCGTACGACACGCCGGGAAAAGGTTCCGGTGCCCGCAACGACCGGTCCGGGCACCGAGAGGCGAGAATGTCTCGATGCGTTCCCGCCCCGCCGTGCGCGTGCTGCCCGCGCTGGCAGCCGCCCTGCTCACCGTCGGCGTCTCCGCCTGCGCCTGCGGTGACTCGGCGCCCGCGGTGGGGCCGACCCCGTCCCCCTCGCTGTCCGTCCCGGCGCCGGACCAGGACGCCCGGGTCGCGCTGGCCGCGCGCGCCGCCCTGGCCGAGGACCACCGCTTTTCCGCGATCTACACCCTGGAGGCGCGCGGCTTCGCCCCGCGCTCGGTGCTCGCGACGGTCGCGAACGACGGAAGCTGGCGGGTGGACATCCCGTCCGGTGCCCTCGGCGGCACGGCCGACGTGTCCGTCGCGCAACTGCCCGCGGGGGTCTTCCAGTGCGCGATCCCCTCGGCGACCAACCCGGTCAGCCCGTCCTGTGTCCGGGTGGCCGCGCCCGGCAAGCGCGTGCCCCGGACGTACGACCCGAAGATCCAGCGGGTCTTCCGACAGTGGCTGCCGGTCTTCACCGATCGCCAGTCCGCCCTGTCCGTGACCGCCGCCCAGCCGCTCAAGGGCTCCACCGGCAACTGCTTCTCGATCGACACGATCTCCGCCTCGCTCTCCGCGCCGGTCGACGTGGGCATCTACTGCTACGCCGCCGACGGCCTGCTCACCGCCGCCCGGGTCAAGTTCGGCACGCTGACCATCGCCGGCGCGCCGGGCGCGGCCCCGGCGACGATCGACCTGCCCGGCCCGGTGACCGGCGGCGAGCCGATGGGCCAGGACGCCCCGCCGGCGACCGAGGCGCCCGTGGTGCCGGCCGAGCCGATCCCGTCCGCGTGAAGCAGCACATCTGAGCAGGCACTTCCCACCATCCGGGCGTACTGTTGGAAACCTCCAAGATGATCACGTAGGGTGACGTTCGACATGTGGCAGACGCTTCTCCTTCGCTGCCGCGACGAGGCCCCATCCCAGGCCGGCACCTCGTCGCGGAGCTGATGCGCGCCGGTCGTTCCTCGGAACTGACCACTTTTCAGGAGCCATCACCATGTCTTCCACCGCTGATGTAACTGGCGACGCCATCGCTCGCCAGCGCCCGAGCCGGATGCCGTTCGAGCGCTACCAGCCGTACCACCAGCAGTTTGTTGTTGATCTGCCGGACCGGCAGTGGCCGACCCGGCGCATCGAGGCCGCGCCCCGCTGGTGCGCGGTCGACCTGCGCGACGGCAACCAGGCGCTGATCGACCCGATGTCCCCCGAGCGCAAGCGCCGCATGTTCAACCTGCTGGTCGGGATGGGCTACAAGGAGATCGAGGTCGGCTTCCCGGCCGCCAGCCAGACCGACTTCGACTTCGTCCGGCAGCTGATCGAGCAGGACCTGATCCCGGACGACGTCACCATCCAGGTGCTGGTGCAGTGCCGCGAGCACCTGATCGACCGGACGTTCGAGTCGATCCGCGGCGCCAAGCGCGCCATCGTGCACTTCTACAACTCGACCTCGACGCTGCAGCGCCGGGTCGTGTTCGGCCTGGACAAGGCCGGGATCACCGACATCGCGACGACCGGCGCACGGCTCTGCCAGAAATACGCGGAGATCCACACCCCGGACACCGAGATCTTCTACGAGTATTCGCCCGAGTCCTACACGGGCACCGAGCTGGACTACGCGCTGGAGATCTGCTCGGCGGTCATCGACGTCATCGACCCGACGCCGGACCGCCCGCTGATCATCAATCTGCCGGCCACGGTGGAAATGGCCACCCCCAACGTGTACGCGGACTCGATCGAGTGGATGCACCGCCACCTGCCGCGACGCGAGAGCATCATCCTGAGCCTGCACCCGCACAACGACCGTGGCACCGCCGTCGCCGCCGCCGAGCTGGGCGTGCTGGCCGGCGCGGACCGCGTCGAGGGCTGCCTGTTCGGCAACGGCGAACGCACCGGCAACGTCGACCTGGTGACGCTGGGGCTGAACGTCTTCTCCCAGGGCATCGACCCGATGATCGACTTCTCGGACATCGACGAGATCAAGCGCGCGGTCGAATACTGCAACCAGCTGCCGGTGCACGAGCGGCACCCGTACGTCGGTGACCTGGTCTACACGGCGTTCTCCGGCTCGCACCAGGACGCGATCAAGAAGGGCCTCACCGCGCTGAACGAGGACGCCACCGAGGCCGGCGTCAAGGTGGACGCCTTCACCTGGGGCGTGCCCTACCTGCCGATCGACCCGAAGGACGTCGGCCGCAGCTACGAGGCCGTGATCCGGGTCAACTCGCAGTCCGGCAAGGGCGGGGTGGCGTACATCATGAAGGAGGAGCACAAGCTCGACCTGCCGCGCCGGCTGCAGATCGAGTTCTCCGGCGTGGTGCAGCAGTTCACCGACTCCGAGGGCGGCGAGGTCGGCCCGCAGCAGATGTGGGACATCTTCGCCGGCGAATACCTGGTCGACCACCAGCAGTTCGGCATCATCGAGCTGGAGCGCTACAGCACGGCCACGGTGGACGGCAAGGTCGAGATCGACGCGGAGGTCCGGCATCGCAACACCCGGCGCCCGGTCGTCGGGGTCGGCAACGGCCCGATCGACGCGTACGTGCACGCGCTGCAGCCGCTGGGCATCCAGGTCCGGGTGCTCGACTACGCCGAGCACGCGCTGTCCTCGGGTCACGACGCACAGGCCGCCGCGTACGTGGAGTGCGAGGTCAACGGCCGGTCGGTCTGGGGTGTCGGGCTCGACGCGAACATCGTCACGGCCTCCATGAAGGCCGTGACCAGCGCGGTCAACCGCGTCCGCTGAGCAGTGGTTCCGCGCGCCGCCGAGTTCACCCCGGCGGCGCGCGGAACGTTTGCGGCACGGATGACGACTTGGGCGAAGTGGACGTAGGACGCATACGCTTACCAGGTGCCCCCTCGTATTACTCGTTTGTGGACCCTGCGTGTCGCCGCCGCCTTCCTGACCCTGACCGTCACCGCCGGCTGCGAGGTGCCCGCCGAGAGCGGCGCGGGCTCGGAGTCGACCGGCGACAACGGCACCACCACGACCACCGATCCCACCGCCGCCAAGGCGAAGCTCGGCAAGCTGAAGGTCGTCGCCAAGACCGGCTCGATGAGCGGCTACAGCCGGGAGAAGTTCCCGCACTGGAACAGCACGGGCAGCAACTGCGACATCCGCGACTCGGTGCTCAAGCGCGACGGCGTCAAGGTCAAGCTCTCCGGCTGCAACGTGGTCTCGGGCACCTGGACCAGCATCTACGACGGCGACAAGATCACCGACCCGGCCAAGGTCGACGTCGACCACGTGGTGCCGCTGGCCGAGGCCTGGCGCTCGGGCGCGGCCTCCTGGACCACGGAACAGCGCAAGGATTTCGCCAACGACCTCGAAGATCCTCAGCTCGTGGCGGTTTCGGCCTCGTCGAACAGGTCAAAGGGTGACCAGAACCCATCCACCTGGAAACCCGAGCAGACCGGCTCCTGGTGCCAATACGCTCAGGACTGGATCGTGGTGAAGAGCCAGTGGAAGCTCACGGTGACCGCCAAGGAGAAGGCTGCGCTGACCGACATGCTGGAGAAGTGCTGATGACCACACCCGAGCCCGCCGCGACCCCGGCGCCTGCCCCTTCCGCCCCTGCGACCAGCAGGAGCACCGACATCACCGCGGGTCAGGGCGGGGTGATGACCGATGAGGTCGGCGTCATCACCGGCGATCTGACCCTGCGGACGGAGCTCTCCGGCGATCAGGTCACGGTCGGCGTCCAATACAAGGACGCCGAAGAGTGGTACGCCGTGACGGGCGCGAAGGCGACACTCAAGGACCCGGCGGACCTCGATGCCGTTCACGCCGTCGCGGTCGGCATCCTCAATCGCCCGGAGGGCTGACCTACTGCACGGAAGCTTTACAGATAGACGTTCCCGAATGTAGCGTCGGATCCGTGGCCAGACCCCTCGTGACCCGCATGCTCATCGTCGCAGCTCTCGGGCTGCCGGCCGTCGCGCTTCCTAAGGCGGCCTCCGCCGCGCCCGCCGCCATCCCGGCCCTGAGCAGCATCAGTCCGGCGCCCGCCGAGGTCCGGCCCGCCGCGATCCCGGCGCTGGGCAGCGTCATTCCCGCGCCCGCCGAGGTCCGGCCCGTCGACGGTGCCGACTTCCGGCTCGGGACGCTCACGGTGATTCGCACGCAGCCGGGTTCGGCGGCGGCACGGGCCGTCGGTAATCAGCTCGCCCAGGCCCTGCGTCCCGCCACCGGCTACCGGCTGCCGGTGCTGCCCGCCGCCCCGCGCGGGTTGCCCACCATCTCGTTGCTGCTCGGCGCCGGCGACGCGCGGCTCGGGAACGAGGGCTACCGGCTCAGCGTCGACCGCACAAAGGTAACCATCCGGGCGAACAAGCCCGCCGGGCTGTTCGCCGGCGCGCAGACCCTGCGCCAGCTGCTGCCCCGGGAGATCGACTCGCCGACCGTGGTGCGCCGCGCGTGGCGCGTGGCCGGCGGCACCATCGTCGACTATCCACGCTTCGCCTATCGCGGGGCGATGCTCGACGTGGCGCGACACTTCCACACCCCGGACGAGATCAAGGCGTACCTCGACGAGATCAGCCGATTCAAGATCAACTATCTGCACCTGCATCTCGCGGACGACCAGGGCTGGCGGATCCAGATCGACAGCTGGCCGCGGCTGGCCACCGTCGGAGGCGGACCCGGTACGGGGGTCGACGGCACCGGCCCCGGCTACCTGACCAAGGCCGACTACCGAGACCTGGTCCGGTACGCGGCCGCCCGTTACGTGACGATCGTGCCGGAGATCGACATGCCCGGCCACGTCAACGCGGCGCAGGTGGCCTACCCCGAGCTGACCTGCGACGGAGTGGCGCCGCCGCCGCGCACCGACACCGCGGTGGGCTACAGCTCGCTGTGCATCGGCTCCGAGACGACGTACCGCTTCGTGGCGGACGTCATCCGCGAACTTGCCGCGCTCACGCCCGGGCCGTACCTGCACATCGGCGGCGACGAGGCGCACGCCACCACGGACGCCGACTACCTGGCGTTCCAGCAGCGAGTGCTGCCCCTGGTGGCCGCGCACGGCAAGACCGCGTACGGCTGGAACGAGATCGCCAAATCCCCGGCCTCGGCGAACGCGGTCGCCCAGTACTGGGACACCGCGACCACCAACCCGACCGTGGTTGCCGCGGCCGGCCGCGGGACCAAGGTGGTCATGTCCCCGGCGAACAAGGCGTACCTGGACATGAAGTACGACCGGAACACGCCGCTGGGCCTGTCCTGGGCGGGCTACATCGAGGTGCGCACCGCCTACGACTGGGACCCGGCGACCCGCGTCACCGGCCTGCCCGCATCCGCGATCCTGGGCGTCGAGGCGCCACTGTGGTCGGAAACCCTGCGCAACCTGGACCACATCGAGTTCATGGCCTTCCCCCGCCTGCCGGCCATCGCGGAGCTCGGCTGGTCGCCGGCGAGCACCCACGACTGGACATCGTTCGCATCCCGCCTGGGCGCCTACGGCCCCCGCTGGACCGCCCGCGGCGTCGGCTTCTACCCGAGCCCGCAAATCACCTGGGGCTAAAGCCGGTGACCACTCACGCAGCATGAAGGGTGCGGGGAGCCGTTCAGGCGCCGCCAGGCGCCTGGCTCCTCGCACCCGGCCCCGGCGGGAGCGACGGTCGGTGCCATGCAACCACGCACGACATGACCTTGATCTTGATCTTCCCTACGCCGAGGTCCCGGCCGGGGAGCGCCCCACCACGATCTCTTCCTTGGCGACCGGGAAGTGGCATGCCGTCTGGTGCGACTCCGGGTCGGACAAGCGCGGCACCAGCGGCGGCTCTTCCGTCGCGCAGATTTCCTGCGCCTTCCAGCAGCGGGTCCGGAAGCGGCAGCCCGACGGCGGGTTGATCGGGCTGGGCACGTCGCCGGTGAGCAGCACCCGCTCGCGCTGGGCGCGGTCGCGTCGCGACGGGTCCGGCACCGGGACCGCCGACATCAGCGCCACCGTGTACGGGTGCCGGGGGTTTTTGTAGAGCTCGTTGCGGTCGGCGATCTCCACGATCTTGCCGAGGTACATGACCGCGACCCGGTCCGAGATGTGCCGGACCACCGACAGGTCGTGCGCGATGAACACGTACGTCAGGTCGAATTCGCGCTGCAGGTCGTCGAGGAGGTTGACGACCTGGGCCTGGATCGACACGTCCAGGGCCGAGACCGGCTCGTCGGCGACGATCAGCTTGGGGCGCAGCGCGAGCGCGCGGGCGATGCCGATGCGCTGGCGCTGTCCGCCGGAGAACTCGTGCGGATACCGGTTGTAGTGCTCCGGGTTGAGGCCGACCAGCTTGAGCAGGTCCTGCACGGCCGCCTTGACGCCCTTCGGCGTCGGGATCTTCTGGATCTGCAGCGGCGCGGCGATGATCGAGCCGACCGTGTGCCGCGGGTTCAGCGACGAATACGGGTCCTGGAAGATCATCTGTACGTCGCGACGCAGCGGGCGCATCTGCGTGGTGTTCAGGTGGCTGACGTCCTGGCCCTCGAAGACGATCTTTCCGGCGGTGGGCTCCAGGATGCGGGTGAAGAGCCGGCCGGCCGTCGACTTGCCGCAGCCGGACTCGCCGACCAGGCCCAGGGTCTCGCCCTGGCGCACCGACACGTCGATGCCGTCGACCGCGCGCACGGCGCCGACCTGGCGTCGCAGCAGGCCCTTGGTGATCGGAAAGTGCTTCTGCAGGCCGGTCACCTCGAGCAGGTTCTCGCGCTGAGCCACGTTGGTCATGCTCTTCTGGCCCTTCACTGGGTCCTCGCTCCGGTGCATGTTCTCACTCCCGCTCGCGCTCACAGGTTCGGAGCGACTTCCTGCGTGAAGATCTGCCGGCGGTCCTCGGCCGGCAGGTGACACGCGACCGCGTGCACCCCGCCGCGCAGCTCGGGCACGTCGGTGAAGGATCGCTCCCCGTTGCGGTCCGCGTACGGGCAGCGGGGGTGGAAGGCGCAGCCCGAGGGCAGGTTGATCAGGCTCGGCGGGGAGCCCTTGACCGGGTTGAGCCGCTCGCGGACGTCCCGGTCGAGACGGGGCATAGAACCGAGCAAACCCCAGGTGTACGGGTGCTGCGGGCTATGGAACACGTCCGCTGCCGGGCCCCGCTCGATGATTTTGCCGCCGTACATGACCAGGACGTCGTCGGCCAGCTCGGCCACCACGCCCAGGTCGTGCGTGATCATGATGACCGCCGAGCCGAACTCCTCCTGCAGGTCCCGGATCAGGTCCAGGATCTGGGCCTGCACGGTCACGTCGAGGGCGGTGGTCGGCTCATCGGCGATGAGCAGCTTGGGGTCGTTGATCAGCGCCATCGCGATCATCGCGCGCTGGCGCATGCCGCCGGAGAACTGGTGGCCGTAGTCGCCGAACCGCTTCTCCGGCTGCGGGATGCCGACCCGGGCCAGCATGTCGATCGTCCGCTCCCGGGCCTGCTTCTTGGAGGCCTTCGGATTGTGCACCCGGTACGCCTCGACGATCTGCGCCCCGACTGTGAAGTACGGGTGCATCGCGCTCAGCGGGTCCTGGAAGATCATCGCCATCTTGCCGCCGCGCAGCTTGCGGACCTGCTCGTCGGTCGCCGTGACGAGCTCCTGGTCGTCCAGCCAGATCTGGCCGTCGACCTTGGCGTTGCTGCGGGTGCGGTGCAGGCCCAGCACGGCGAGGGACGTCACGCTCTTGCCCGAGCCGGACTCACCGACGATGCCCAGCGTCTTGCCGCGCTCGACGGAGAACGACGACCGGGACACCGCCTGGACGACGCCGTCATCGGTCTCGAAGCTGACGGTGAGGTCCTTGACCTCGAGGAACGGTCGGGTGTTGCGGTCGCCCGGCAGGGTGAGGCCGGCGAGCGAGTCGGTAGACATGTGGTTCTCTCCTCAGCCCAGCCGGACCCGCGGGTCGATGAAGCCGTACAGCACATCGACGATGAGGTTGATGAAGACGATGAAGAACGCCGCGATCAGCGTGACGCCGATGATCACCGGCAGGTCGTTGCCGCGGATCGCCGTCAGCGCCTGGTAGCCGAGGCCGCGCAGGTTGAATACCGCCTCGGTGAGGACCGCGCCGCCCAGCAGGGCGCCCAGGTCCAGGCCGAAGACGGTGACCAGCGGGGTCAGGCCCGAGCGCAGCGCGTGCTTGCCGATGACCGTCCGTTCGCCGAGGCCCTTCGCCCGCGCCGTCCGGATGTAGTCCTCGCCCAGGGTCTCCAGCATGTTCGCCCGGGTGAGCCGGGCGTACGTGGCGGCGAACAGGAAGGCGAGGGTGATCCAGGGCAGAATCAGGCCGGAGGCCCAGGTGAACGGGTTGTCGAAGAACGGCGTGTAGTCGGCATTGGGCAACCAGCCCAGCCAGTACACGAAGATGCTCAGGGCCAGCAGTCCGGTGAAGTAGATCGGTAGGGAGACGCCGGCCAGGGCGCCGGTCATCACCGCCCGGTCCAGGATGCTGCCTCTTCGCAGGGCCGAGATGACGCCGGTGGAGACACCGATCAGCACCCACAGCACCGCGGCTCCCAGCGCCAGTGACAAGGTCACCGGCAGGTCTCCCATGAGCAGGGGGAAGACTTCCTGGTCGGTTTTGAAGGAGTAACCCATGCAGGGCGCGGGGCAGTGCGTGACGTCGGGTCCGTTGGCGTAGTCCCGCCCGGCGACGAGGCCCTTCAGGAACTTGCCGTACTGCACGATGATCGGATCCGCCAGGCCCAGCTTGGTCCGGATCCCCTCCACCGAGGCGGCATCGGCGGTCTTCCCGATGTAGAGCAGTGCGGGGTCGCTGCCGGTGATCTTGGGCACCATGAAGAAGATGCCGAAGGTGACCAGCGTGACCACCAGGAGGGTGAGCACGGCGTTGACTGCCCGCCGGATGAGATATGCCAGCACGACGTTCGGCCGTACAGGGAGCGGGCGCCGATTCCTCGCGGAACCGGCGCCCGCCCACTGCGGGCGGCCTTCACCTGCCCTTCGGTGCTAGAAAGATCGACTACTTGCCGTCGCTGAGGCCGATGGCCTGGAAGTCGATCATGCTCAGGGCGGAGTGCTCGTAGACGTTCGTCAGCCGCGGGTTGCGGTAGTTGAGCGCCTTGTCGACCACGAACGGCAGGTAGTACGCGCCTTCCATGATCTTCTGGTTGATCTGCTTGTAGAGATCGGCCGCCTTCGCCGGGTCGGTCTCCGCGGCCGCCTGGTCGAACAGGCCGTCGATCGCGGGGTCCTTGATCTCCGGCAGGTTGTAGTTACCGTTCGCCGGGATGAAGCGGCTGTCCGACAGCGGCTGCATGAAGCCGGCGCCGGTCGGGTAGTCGGCGCCCCAGCCGCCGATGATGATCCCGTAGCCCTTCTTCTTCACGTTGTCGGGCGAACCGGTGATCGAGGCCTGCTGCGCGCCGTCGTACTGGTCGATCTTGGCGTTGATCTTCGCGGCCTTGAGCGCGGCCTGCAGCGCCTCGGCGCTCTTGACCTCGGCCGGCTTGTTGTTACGGACCGCGATGGTCACGTCGAAGCCGTTCGGCATGCCGCAAGCGGTGAGCGCGGCCGCGGCCTTGTCCGGCTGCGCCTTGCCCTGCAGCCGGGTGTACGGGTCGTACGTCGCGTCGGAACCCGCGATGGTCGGCGGCAGCATGTTGGTGCCGATGTCGCCACCGGCGATCGGGCCACCGCGAGCGGTCTGCAGCGTCGTCGGGTCAGCGGCGTAGATGATGGCCTTGCGGCAGTCGATCTTGTCCAGCGGCGCGACCGAGGTGGCCAGGCCCGCGTAGCGCAGGAAGCCGGTGGTCGGTGCGTCGGAGTTCGCCTTGAGCTTCTCGTCCTGCAGGATCTGGGTGCGCGCCTGGGTCTGCACACCGGACTGGCCGGCGTCCATGTCGGCCGTGCCGTCGATGAGACGCTTGTCCATGTCGTCGGCGTTGGTGGTGATGGTCAGGTTGACCGCGTCCGGCAGCGCCTTGCGGATCGTGTCGGTCGCCTGGTCCCAGTTCGGGTTACGCACGAACGACACGCTCTTGCCCGGCACGACCGCGCCCGGCTTGAGCATGTACGGGCCGGAGGAGGCCGGCGCGGAGCCGTACTGCGCCCCGGTGTCCCGCGCCTTCGGCACCGGGCCGGAGCCGGGCATCGCGAGCAGGTAGAGGAAGTCCGAGAACGGCTTCTGCAGCTTGAACACGATGGTCGAGTCGTCCGGCGTGGTGACGGACTTCAGGCCCAGCTTGTCGGGGTCGGTGTCCTTGTACGGGCCTGGGTACTTCTGGCCCTGGTCGAGGACGCCGGGCAGGTAGACCGGGCCGCCGGAGATGACGTCCGCCGCCCAGACCCGCTCGATGCCGTACTTGATGTCCTTCGAGGTGATCGGCGCGCCGTCATCCCACTTGATGCCGCTCTTCAGCTTGAAGGTGTACGTCAGCTTGTCGGCGCTGATCTCGGGCTCGGCCGTCGCCAGGTCGGGAACCAGCTTGAGGCCGTCCTTGCCCGGAGCCGCGGCGTAGTCCACGAGCTTGCGGGTGTAGAGCCGGTTGAGGTCCCACACGAACGCGTAGTAGGCGCGCGCCGGGTCCATCGAGTCGACGTCCTGGGCGGACATGAGGTTAAGCGTGCCGCCCTTCTTGTCACTCGGGTTGACAATGCCGGTCAGCGCGGCGTTGTAGCCGGACGCGCCATTGGACGTGCCCTTGTCGGAGTCGCTGTCGGACGTGCCACCGCAAGCGGCGGTGAAGCCCAACGCGACGGCGACCCCAGCGGCCGCCACCACCCTCGTCTTGCTAACCACCTGTACTCCTACCTCCTAGACAGCGAACCCGTAGGCCCGCGGAACATGCGTTTGGTGCAATGGCCCCGGTGTCAGCGGGCCTTGGGATCGAGCGCGTCACGCAGGCCGTCACCGAAGAGATTGAAGGCCAGCACGGTAATGAAAATCATCCCGCCGGGGACGATCATGTACATCGGGTCGTAGCGGTAGAAGTTCACCGCGTCCGAGAGCATGCCGCCCCACGACGGGTTCGGCGGCGGGATACCCACGCCGAGGAAGCTCAGGGCGGCCTCGGTGAGGATATTGGTGGGGATGATCAGCGTCGTGTAGACGAGGATCGGGGCGGCCAGGTTCGGCAGCAGCTCCCGGCCCAGGATGCGCGGCGAGCGGGCGCCGAGGCTCTTGGCGGCCTCGATGAACTCACGCTCGCGCAGCGACAGCGTCTGCCCGCGCACGATCCGGCCGATGTACGGCCAGCCGAAGAAGCCGATGACGCCGACCAGCACGAGCACCCGCGACCAGCGGTCACCCATCCCGAGCATCGAGTCGGGCAGCACCGAGACCAGGGCGATCGCGAAAAGCAGCTGCGGGAAGGCGAGCAGGAAGTCCATGATCCGGCTGATCACCGCGTCGACCCAGCCGCCGAGGTAACCGGCCGAGAGGCCGAAGATCACGCCGAGGATGGTCGAGAGGAACGCCGAGAGGAAGGCGACCGTGAGCGAGGTCTGCGCGCCGTAAACGATGCGGCTGAAGATGTCCCGGCCGGAGACCGGCTCGACGCCCAGGATGTAATCCCTGCTGATGCCGCCCCAGGGGCCGATCGGGGTGCCCAGCGTGGCGTCGATCTGGTCGCCGTGGAACTCGTCGATCGGGTGACCGAACAGCTTGGTCAGCACCGGGGCGAGAATCGCGATCAGGATCAGCACTATGACGACGATGGCCCCGGCGAGCGCGACCTTGTCCGTCTTCAGGCGGCGCCAGGCGATCTGCTTGAGCGACCGGCCGGCGATGACCTGCTCGCTCGGCGCCCGCTCGATGGCGGGGTCGTCGGTGGGCGCCGACGTCTCGTCGGTAATCGACGCCTCTGGGCCGATCGACATCTATCCGCCGGTCCTTTCCCCGGCCGCCGACCGCAGGTTTCCACAGCCACGACTGCGGGCAACGCGCCCCGTAGACCGTCGGCAGTGGCTCCCGCAGCGCCCGGCAACCGATCGGTTATCGCAAGCCTCGAGTGCCGTTCCCCCGAAGAGCCGGTCAGGTCTGACCAGAACCACGAGGGCACGCGACAGCGGGTGTGCCGCCATCGTTAGGAACATTCACCTACGGCGGGGGTGTGGTCAAGGCCATCTCCGGCACACGCGTGCATCCGTGTCTCCCCCGTGATATGACCGTGACCTGGGGACCCGCCAAGACGGAAAACTACCGTCTACATGACTCCGAAGTGGGCTAAAGCGGGCAAAATGGGCCGGTTTCACTACACGGCGCGACGGCCCTCGAAGGCCCGGCCCAGGGTGATCTCGTCGGCATACTCCAGATCACCGCCCACCGGCAGGCCACTGGCCAGCCGGGTGACGGCGATACCCATCGGCTTCACCATGATCGCGAGGTAGGTGGCCGTGGCCTCCCCCTCGGTGTTCGGATCGGTGGCGAGAATCAGCTCCTTGACCTCGCCGGTGCTGAGCCTGATCAGCAGCTCACGGATCCGCAGGTTGTCCGGGCCGATGCCCTCGAGCGGATTGATGGCGCCACCCAGGACGTGATAGCGACCGCGGAACTCACCGGTCCGCTCGATCGCGACGACGTCCTTGGGCTCCTCCACGACGCAGAGCACCTCGTTGCTGCGACGGGTGTCGCGGCAGATCCGGCACTGCTCCGCCTCGGCGACGTTGAAACAGACCGTGCAGAACCGGACCAGCTCCTTCACCCTGCGCAGGGAGTTGGCCAGCCGGGTCACGTCGGCGGGATCGGCGGACAGGACGTGGAAGGCGATCCGCTGGGCACTCTTCGGGCCCACGCCCGGAAGCCGGCCCAGCTCGTCGATCAGGTCCTGGATGGCACCCTCGTACACAGGCTCAGAATCCCGGGAGGGACAGGCCGCCAAGGCCGCCGGTGGCCGGACCCATCTTCTGCTCGGTCAGCTCCCGCACCGCCTCGGACCCGTTGTGGATGGCGGCGAGCACCAGATCCTCCAGCGTCTCGACGTCCTCCGCGTCGACCGCCTTCGGGTCGATCTTGATGGACTTGAACTCGCCCAGCCCGGTCACGACGACGGTGACCAGGCCACCGCCGGCCGTACCGGTGACCTCGGCCTCGGCGAGCTCGGCCTGCGCCTGCGCGACCTGCTGCTGCATCTTCTGCGCCTGCTTCATGATCTGCTGCATGTTCGGCTGTCCACCGGGGCGCATCGCATTGCTCCTTAAAACGGGGGTAGTCCCAACCATTGTCCCGTGCCCGGCGAACGCGGCACGGAACCGGGTCAGGACTCGCTGATCTTCTCCGCCCCGAGTGCGTCGCGAAGCAGCTGAACGGCCTGCTGCTCGCTGCTCATCCGGGCGGTCTTCTCGTCGATGACCTCGTCGAGCGGCTCGTCGCCGGGGTCGAAGCCCTCGAACGCCGGGCCGCCACCGTTCGGCCGGGCCGCTCCGGCCCGGGGCGGCCCGTCGTACTCGGGGTCGTAGGGCGCCTCCTCGGTCGGCGAGCCGTCGGACCAGGCGCTGGTCTTGCTCGCCGGGGCGGCGTTGGTGCCGCGTCCGGCACCGGCCGCGGCGGCCCGGGCGGCGGCGAGACCGCTGGACGGGGGTCGGCCGGGCGGGGCTGATGCGGCCGCCGGTGCGCTGTTGCGGGCGCCTGTTCTGTTCGGGTCGGCTTGGTCGCTGCGCTGTTCGCCGGTGCTGGGGGGTGTGGGCCTGTCTCGGGTTGTCGCGCCGGCGTTTGGGGCTGCTGCAGCGGCCGGTCCGCCTCCGCTAGGGCTTGTTCCCTCGCCGGTGGTTCCGCGCGGGTTTCCGCCCGGGGTGGTCAGCCCGCCTGGGCCGCTTCCCGGGTTGGCTAGCCCGCCCGGGCCGCCTGCCGGGTTGGTCGCCGCACCGCCAGCACCGCCAGCACCGCCAGCACCGCCAGCTGGGCCGGCTGGCCCGCTCAAGCTGCCTGCCGGGCCGGCTGGCCCGCCCAAGTTGCCTGCCGGGCCGACTGGCCCGGACGGGTTGGGTGCGCCGCCCATGCTGCCTGGCGGGTTGGCTACCCCGCCGCCGGCTTCCGCCGGGCGGACTGGGCCGGTCTGGCTGGTCGCCGACCCGCTGAAGCCCTGGTCACCGCCGGGCCCGCCGAAGCCTTGGCCCCCGTCTGAGCCGTTGAAGCCCTGACCGCCACCGGGGCCTTGACCCCCGCCTGGCCCGCTGAAGCCCTGACCGCCACCAGGGCCTTGACCGCCTGGGCCTTCGTCGCCGCCCGGGTTGCTCTGTCCGACGCTCGGGTCCGCGAAGCCCGAGCCGGTGCTCCCCGCCCCTCGGGGCTGGCCATCGGCCTGCGGGCCGCCGAGCCGGGCCGGCTCGGGCCACGCCTCGTCGTCCACCTCGGCCACCTGGGTTGGCACGGCCGTAGCGAGCCCACCCGGACGGACAGGCTCAGGCCACTCATCGCCGGCGTCGCGCTGCACCGCCACCGCGGCACGCGGCGCGGCATCCCGCTGGCGCGTGGGGGCACCGCCGCCAGGTGCGGTCGGGCCCGCTTCCTGGCGGGGCGGACCGTCCTGGGGCTGCGGAGAGCGCTGCGCAGGGCCTGCAGGGCCGCCGCGCGGGCCACGTGGGGCAGAACCGCCCGAGCCCGGCGACGGACCGCTCTCTCCCGCGACGTCGCAGCGGATCTGCCAGCGGCCGCCAAGCTCCTCGTAGAGCGCGTCGGAGATCAAGGTCGGCTCGGCGGCGACCATCTTGGCGTGCGCCGGGAAGCGGAACGTGAGCACCACCGTCTGACCCTCGAGGTCCCGCACGGTGGCGCCTTGGGCAAGCGCGGCGATCTTCTTGCTCTTGCGACTGACCGCGGCGATGACCTCGGGCCAGACCTCCCGGATCGACGCCGCGGACAGTTGCCCGGGCACCCCGGACTCCCCGCCGAAGCCGGGCTCCTCGGGAGCGTCGGGCATGATGCCGGCGGGCTCAGACCGACGCTCGACCGGCGCTCCCGAGGCGGAAGCCGCGGAACCCGGCGTAGCGGACGCCGAGGCGGCGGAGACCGGCGTGGCCGACGTGGAAGCGGCGGAGATCGGCGCGGCCGACGTGAAAGCGGCCGGAATCCCGGAGCTCGGAGCCGGCGCACCCGCCGCGGACGGGGCAGGCGAAGTCGCCCATGGCGGCTCCGAATCCGCTGCGACGGAAACCGGGGAAGCAGACCCGGGCACGGCAGAGACCGGAGCCGCCGAACCCGGCGCGGCAATACTGCCTGCGGCCGGCGCCGAGACAGGCGCAGCGGAACCAGGCGATACGGAACCGGCGGCAGCCGAACCAACCGTGTCAGCGCCGGCCGACGCCGGCGAACCAGCGGCCGCGGCCTGTCCGGGCGCCATGCCATCGCCTGGCAAGGACACCGGGCCTGCTGAACCGGCGGGTCCGGACACCGGGCCTGCTGAACCGGCGGCAGGCGCTGGGACACCCGTCGAGCCGGCCGGGCCCGCCCCAGCCGTGGGCGCCCGCCGAGCAGCGGCCGCCGCCGCGCGAGCAGCAGAAATACCACCACCGCCGCCGCTACCGCCCGGCACGGGCGCTGCCTGCGCCGGGGACTCCTGGGGGGCGCCGGGCTGTGGGCGTACCTCATCGGTGGTCAGCGTGAGGCGCCGCTCCATGCGCTCCAACCGCTGGAGCAGGGCGTTGTGCGCATCGTCCGCGCCCGGCAGCAGCATGCGCGCCGTGATCAGCTCGAGGAGCAGCCGCGGCGCGGTGGTGCCGCGCATCTCCACCAGGCCGTTGTGCACGATGTCGGCGCAGCGCGACAGCGTCGCCGGGCCGAGCCGGGTCGCCTGCGCGCCCATCTGCTCAAGCTGGTCGGCCGGGCCGTCGATCAGGCCCTTGGTGACCGCGTCCGGCACCTGCTGCAGCACGATCAGGTCGCGGAGGCGTTCGAGCAGGTCGGAAGCGAAGCGCCGGGGGTCGTGGCCGGCCTCGGCCACCCGGTCGATGGTCTGGTACGCCGCCGCGCCGTCACCGGCCGCCAGCGCGTCGCACATCTCGTCGATGAGCGCCGCGTCCGTGACGCCGAGCAACGAGACCGCCCGGGGGTAGCTGACGCCCTCGGGCCCGGAACCCGAGATGAGCTGGTCCAGCACCGACAGGGAGTCCCGGGCGCTGCCGCCGCCGGCCCGCACCACCAGCGGGAGCACCGCCGGGTCGACGTGCACGCCCTCGGCCTCGGTGAGCTGCTGCAGATAGGGTCGGAGCACCGCCGGCGGGATCAGCCGGAAGGGGTAGTGGTGGGTGCGCGAGCGGATCGTGCCGAGGACCTTCTCCGGCTCGGTCGTCGCGAAGATGAACTTGACGTAATCCGGCGGCTCCTCGACGAGCTTGAGCAGCGCGTTGAAGCCGGCCGACGAGACCATGTGCGCCTCGTCGATGACGTAGATCTTGTAGCGGCTGCTGGCCGGCGCGAAGAACGCCTTTTCCCGCAGGTCGCGGGCATCATCGACGCCGCCGTGACTGGCCGCGTCGATCTCGATGACATCGATGGACCCGGCGCCGTCGTTCATGAGCGACTTGCACGAGGCGCAGACCCCGCACGGCTCCGGGGTCGGGCCCTGCTCGCAGTTGAGCGACCGGGCGAGGATGCGCGCGCTGGACGTCTTGCCACAGCCGCGCGGCCCGGAGAACAGATAGGCATGGTGTAACCGGCCGCTGCGCAGCGCCTGCGACAACGGCTCGGTGACGTGCTCCTGCCCGATGACCTCGGCGAAGGTCCGGGGCCGGTACTTGCGGTAGAGGGCGAGTGCCACTCCTGCCACCTCCTGGACGACCGCGCCATTCTCCGTCGAGGGTGTGACAACAACAAACCGTGTCCCGCGCCGGTGAACTCCCCGGGGAACGTAAGGACCCCCCGTGCACCCGTCAGAGCTCGCTTATCCTTGCTGCCTTCCGGCCCTGGGGAGGTTCACAAGATGACGCCGCACGAGGGGCTGCGGATAGAGTACCTGGCGCGGGCGAAGGGCCACGCAGGCCTCCCGCGGAAGCGGCTCCGGCGGGTCTTGTAAGCTGGCGCACGGAGGATTCGCCTAGTGGCCTAGGGCGCACGCTTGGAAAGCGTGTTGGGGGAAACCCCTCACGAGTTCGAATCTCGTATCCTCCGCCAGCTTGACCAGGAAGAACGCTAGGGCCGACCCCCGTGGGGATCGGCCCTTCTGCGTGAGTGGTCTCAGTTGTGGTCTCAGTTGCCCGTCAGGCGGCCTCCGAACCGCCGTCCTGCTCCCCCGCCGGGTCGGCCGGCGGCAGCTCGGCGGGCTTCCAGATGAGACCGCCCACCCGCTTGGCGATGTCGGCCCGGATCGGGTCGGTCATGTGCTGGTACCGGGCCGCCATGCTCGTGGTCGCCCAGCCCATGACTCCCATCGCAGCGCGCTCGTGGACCTGGAGGATGAGCAGCACGGTCGCGGCCGTGTGCCGGGCGTCGTGCAGCCGACCATCACGCAGACCGGCGTCACGCAGAATCTGCTTCCAGTCGTGGTAGTCGGTGTTCGGGTTCAGCGGCCGACCGACCGGCGTCGTGAATACCCATCCACCTTCCTCCCACAGTTGGGCCGCCTTCTTCCTCTCGGCGCCCTGCTCCGTCTTGTGCAGTTTCAGCAACTCGACAATCTCAGGCGGAAGCCCGATACTGCGTCGACCGGCCCGCGACTTGGTGTCATTCGTGTCCGCTCGGGTCTTCTTCCGCTGCGGGCAATACCCTGCCTTGCGCCCACATTCCGTTTCGCACCCGTGCGCGTACTTGGGACGCAACCGCCCTCTCCGTACGCGGAGCGAGAAATTAGCCAAGTCGATGTCCTCCCACATGAGTCCAAGCACTTCACCTTGACGCATACCAAGCGCCAGCGCCATTGCCCACCGTGCCCGGTTGCGGCGCTCGGAAACGCTGGCCAGCAACCGCTGAATCTCATCTACGTTGTACGGCTCAATTTCCTTGTCAGTCAGCGTCGGCGACTTCGCGAGACTGGCGGGATTGCGCCCGATGTGCCCGCGTCGCATCGCCTCGTTAAGAGCGGTGCGAATCGTCCGGTGTACCTGATGTGCCGTCGCTGCCGCGCTGCCGTTCTTCTGCATCTTCTGCGTCAGCTTCTCGACGTGTTCGGGCTGTAGCCGCTCCAGGCGGTGGGCACCGATGCCGGGGATGAGGTGCACGTTGACGGCGACGCGGTACCCGTCCAGGGTGTTCTCTCGCACGTTCGGGGCGGCGATGTTCTCCAGCCAATGCGTCAGCCACTTGGCGACCGTCCAGCTCTGTCCGGCCTTACGCACGGTTCCCCCGTCACGATCCTTCTCCAATGCGCGTACCTTCCGCGTAACGACAGCCTCCGACTTGCCGCGTACATGGCGGCGGTCCGAGGTGCCGTCGTCCTTAATGCCGACCGTCACCCGACCGTGCCAAGAACCGTCAGTCCCCTGATAGATGCTGGATGCACCGTTTGGCTTGCGTCCCATTGTCATATCCTCAGCTAGGCAGCGACGGTGGAGATATCTGCGGGCTGTTCCAGCAATCGCGTCAAGTAATCGGCAATGCAACTTGCTGGAACACGGCGGGATCGACCGATCGTGACCGAGCGAACTTGGCCACTCATCACGAGTTCATACATGGCGGTTCGGCCGATCTTGAGGTGCCGGGCAGCCTCGGCGACGGTGTAAACAAAGTCCATGCTCTGCGGTTCCACTTCGGCTTCCCCATTCCGATGCGGGCGATGGTGCTGGAGCGGTTCTCATTGGCGCTGTGAGCGCCGTTCGTCGTCGCGGTGCATCCGAGGGTGGCCACGGGGGCGGATACGGGAGGCGGGCTCCTACCGGCCCGCCGAGAGCGCCGTAGAGCGATGATCTGGAATGCCCCGGTATGAAGGCATAGGCCGGAGTATCTGTGTGGCTCTGAGCGGGTCGACTGTCCGGCGGCCGGGAGGTGCGGGACGGTCGGGAGGGGCCTGCCAGAACTGCCAGAACTGCCAGAACCTCGGTGGGTGGGGGGTTGTGGCGGTTGTGGCAGTTCTGGCAGGGCCATCACGCCGACCGCCGGGCGGCGGTGATCGGGTGCACGGTCGCGGCGGGCCGGTGTACCTCGGGGTGCACGAGGTAGCTCGGCGAGCGCGGCCGACCGCCGACGCTTTTCGGTGCGGGCGGGTCGAGCGGGCGCAGGTAACCGTGGGCTTCGAGCACAGCAAGCGGCGGGTCGAAGTCGGCGGCGGTGGGCAGCTGCGAGGATTTGAGCGCCCGGAACACCTCGCGTTTGGTGAACGCGGTCGAGCCGGAGCGCTCGATCCACGCCAGGATCACCCGGGCGTTGCGGGTGGACTGGTCGGCGCCCATGTCGTCGAACGCGGCCAGGGCGTGCGCGGCGTAGTAGTCCCCGATCATCGCCGCCCGTTCGATGATGTCGGCGCTGACCGGTTGTCCCCATCCGTCGCGCAGGTTCTCAGCGAGGTGGATCAGTCCGGCGATCCGCACGACGGCGCCGGTGTACTTCGATCCCCAGTCCACGATGTGCGCCCACGCCCCACCCGGCGCCAACCGAGGTTCTACCGCCCGTTCGATGTCCAACACGAGGTTGTTGGCGTCCGGGGTGAGGACCAGCACGGCCGGGTCGGTCCACTCCGCGAGGGTGAGGACCAGGGCGTGAAGCTTGGCCAGGTAGTCCGCGGCGACGTGGGTCGGGATCGGGTCGGCACCGACCTTGCGGCGGCCGACGGTGTTCTCCGGCAGGGCGAACAGGATCCGGGCGAGCAGGCCCAGGCCCCGGAAGCCGGGCATGTTCGCGATGTCGCGCAGGATCTCCGGCTGCACGGCCAAACCCATGGTCAGCGCGGGTTTGTCGACGTGGTCCCCGTCGCGGGACTGACGCCCGACGCGCATCATGTCCCCGGCGTGGCCTTTCAGGAACACTTCCAGGTTCGGGGTGCCGGAGTACCGCCCGGCGATGGTGGCGAAGATCCCGCCCTCGGGCGACAGGACGGCGAGCCTGCCGCCCTGCTCGGCGATCAGGGATTGGGCTTTCTCGCTGGTCACGTCGTCGGCGACAAGTTGCGGCTTGGCCGGAACGGTGATCGCCTCGGCATTCATCGCGGCGGCGGTCGCCTCAGCAATGAGCGTGTCTCGGCCCGATGGGTCGGCGTTCGCGGCGGCGAGAGCGGTTTTCTCGGCCGTCTTCCCAGCGACCTTGGCCATCAGTTCGGCTTCGATGATGGCGGGTGCGGCCCGCTCGATCAGGGCCTTTTCGGCGGCGAGGATCGGGGAGACCATGGCGGCGAACACCGCCGACTTCCGGGATCCCGGGGGTAGGACAACGACGGTGAACAGGTTGGTGGGCTCTCGCCATGAGCCGCGTACCTCCACCTCGGCGCGGCCACCGGCGGCGGTGGACAGGCACGCCAGGGCGATACTCCCGGCCAGATCGACCGGGGTTTGGGTGAACTCCGCCACCGCGAACACCTGCTCCGCGAGCCACCCCGGCAGCAGTTCGGCCGGGAATACCGGGAGGTGCCGGCCGCGACCGAGGGGGATCAGCGGGGACCACCCGCCGGGGGTGTCCGCGTCGTCCAGCAGGGCGCGGCCAGTGGCGACCACCTCGGCCGCGTCGGCGCCGGACGCGGCGAGGGCGGCGAGCTGGGTGCCGAGGTCGGCGACCTTGCGGCGCTTGGCGTGCCCGGCCACGATCGCGGCGTAGTGCCCGGCGTTCGCGGCCGAGGGAACCTCAGCGGTCAGGGTGTGCAGGTACGGGGCACCGCCCATCCTGCCGAGGTCCCCGGCCTCGGCAAGGTGCGCGGTCACGGTGATCGGGTCAGTGGGCATACCCGTGGCGTGCATGGCGCACATCGACTCCCACAACACGCCGTGCGCCGGGCGGCCGAAGTCGGACGGGGTAAGGGCGGCGGCGAGGTCAGCCATCAGGTGGGGGGCGAGCAGGGCGGCACCGATGACGGCCTGCTCGGCGGCCAGGTCGAACGCGTCGTGTGACATGGGTCGACTCCCTTTCGATCGGGGCGGGTTAGCGGTGGTGGGAGGTCATGCGGCCCGCCGGTCGATCGCGGGCCGCTCGGCGCCGGAGCGCAGCACCCCGGGGCGGACGGTGACGTGTCGCAGGAGCTGGTCCATGCCGCGTAGCAGCGTCCGGAGCTGCCACCGCGCCCCGGTTTCGGTGCTGTGCAAGGGAATCTGCGCGTGGACCTCGGCGTACTCGCGGCCGTCGGCGGTCCGTACGCGGGTGACAGCAGTGCGGCCGTGGCCGGGCAGATCGGCCACCGTTTCGGGGCTGCGGTGCTCGCCGAGGTTGCAGCGGTGGTCACCGGCGCACCAGTCGGTGTGCGCGGTGGCGTCCCGCCGGTGCTGGCGCATGGTCCGGGCGGTCATCGGGTGCCTGCCTTCTGCTCGTCGGGGCGGTAGGGGTGTGTGGGTCACGGGGTCAGCGCCGTTCGGTGTTGTCGTCGCGCAGGGCTTCGGCGTAGGTCCCCGGGGTGAGCGGGCGGGCCGGGCGGGCGGCGGGGGCAGCGCTGGTGGAGTAGGTGGCGCGGCGGTAGGCGTTCATCACGGCGCGTCCCCACCGCATCCGCACGCCCTTGCCCCGACACGGACGGCACGCCCGGGTGCGGCGGGTGCGGTGGTGCCCGGTTCCCTTGCACCGAACACAGCGGGCGTACGGGGTACGGGAGCACTGCCCGGCGTAGACCATCGCGCCTACGGCGACGGTCGCGAGGCCCCACCAGGGGTGGCCGAGATAGCCCGCGAGGCTACCGACAGTGATCAGAACCAGGCCGGGTGTGGTCCGGGCCGCGAGCCAGAGCAGGCCGGTGAGCAGGGCGAACATTGCCCATAGCGGGTTACGGGTGGGGGTGGTCACCAGGGCCTCCAGGGCTGTTTTTGGGTGTGCGGTGCCGTGCCGGGCGCTAGGCGCGAGTCGGCTGGTGGGGGTGCGGTTGGGGGGCGAGGGTGGGGGCTAGCGGACCCGCTAGGCCTCGCGGGCTCACCCGCTAGGCCTCGCGGGCTACCGGAGTCATCCCGGGGGCCCGGCCGGACCGAAACCGGCCCGGCCGGACCGTGCTAGTCACCCCGCTTGGTGTCACGCTCGGTGATCGCAGCCTCCAGGTGGTTGAGGCGGATGCCCTTGCGGGTCTTCTCGATCCCGGCATCGGTGGGGGCGTCAGCGGGGCGGATCTGTCCGACGTCGACGGTGGGGGTCTTCCAGCCCGGCGCCTCGGCCTTCAGCGCCGCCATCAGCGCAGCCTGCGACTTCCACCGGCCGGGGTGCCGGGTGTCGACCCGGGCGAAGATCACGTCCCCGTGTAGGGCGATCTCGTCGCCGATGAACACCGCCCGCACGTCGTCGAGCGCCTGGTGTGCCGGGGCGGCTGCGACCTGCTCGACGATCCCGGCCGCCGCGCCGATCAACGTCCCCGCCTTGGTCCGCCCCGCCAGGGCCGACGCCACGATCCGTTTGACGTCGGGCAACACGAACGTGGTCCGCACCCGGATGGGCTCGCCACCTTCGGAGCCGATGAACCAGCACGAGCCCCGGTCATCGGCGGCGGTCCCGGCCGCGCCCCGCCGGAACGCGGTCGCGTCCACCCCGCGCTTGTAGGCGCCGGTACCGAGGATCATGTCGTTGCCCTGGTGGCCGTTCTGGTGGAACGCCACCCGCACGATCGGCAGGGAACTGATCCCGGTCGGGATCGAGTCGGTGTCGGTGCGCTGCGAGGCGATCTCGACGTGGATCCCGCAGGCCCTACCGATCTTCATCAGGTCCATCAGCAACTTCTCGATGACCTTGCCGTGCTCAGCGTCGGACAGGCCCTCGTGGACTTCGTCGATGATGGCCAGGATCCACGGCATGTGGTGCTTCTTTGACCGGGCGAGCCGGTCGGTCAGGGCGGCTGCGTTGTTGTCGAGCAGGTCGGAGCCGATTTTCTTCAGGTCGGTGAGGACCTGACGGCGGCGGATGATCTCCCGCTTCAGGCTGGTGAGGAAGTCGACCAGCATCCGGGCGGTTTCGGTGGGGTCGGCGTCCGCGCCGTAGGCGAAGCAGACCGGCTCGAGCTCGGCGTAGTCGCCCATGCCCTTGAAGTCGAACACCGCCAACTGCGCGCCGTCGACGTCGGCGGCGGCCAGGCACGCCAACCCGATCAGATAGGCGGTCTTGCCCGAGCCGGGGGTGCCGGTGGTGATGCCGTTCGCCCCGGGCAGCGGCCACCGCACCGGCCGGTTCCGCGGGTCGTGACCGATGGTGCAGGGGGCCCCGACGTTGACCGGCTTGCCGAGGTAGGCGAACCGCTTTGGCTTGGTCTGGCCGGGGTCGATGTCCAACACCAGGATCTCCACGTGCCCGGGGACCCCGGTCGGGGCCTGCGACAGGTGCACCATCGCGGGCGGGCGTTTGAGGCCACCGGCGATGACGATGGACTTGGCCATCACCATCTGCGTGGTCACCCCCGGGATCGGGTGGGTCTCGGCGACCTTCCCGCCCGCACTGTCGTCGCGGAAGATCACATCGACCGGGGAGTGTCCGGCCTTCACCACGTCCCGGAACTGGGTGATGCCGGTGGCGAGCAGGGCACCGGTGACGGTGTCGTTGGTGACCGGCGGATACGGCGACGGCTCCCGGAACTGGGGGAAGAACGGTGCGGTGCGGGCCCGGCCGTACCAGACCAGCCAGCACCCCAACCCCACCCACGCGGTGAGCGCGGCGCGGCCGGCGTTGCTGGCGATCAGGTCGCCTCGGCCCAGCCAGAGCAGCAACCCGACCAGCCCGGCCAGACACGCCATGGGCAGGATCGTGCGGGAACGGACCACCCGGCGGCGGTCTTTGACCTCCCGGTACCGCTCGGCGCGGGCCTTCAACCACGCGTCCACATCGGCTTTGCCGTCGACCGCCCCAGCGGTCTGGTCGGCCACCGCGAGGGCCTGGCGGTCGTCGACGAACGCGAAGAAGTCGACCACGGAGCGGGCGATCCCGCGGAACCACCACCCGGTGGCGCGCAGGCTCCAGGCGCCGAGGACCACGATGGTGTTCCACAGGTAGCGGTACTTGTAGGTCCACACCCGGCGGGCCTTGTGCCGCCAACCCACCGCCCACGCCCACTGCTTCAACTCCGGCGGCGCATCCGTGACCTTCGCGGCCACGATGTCGCCCTCCAGCACCTCCGGAACATCCCCCACCAGCCCGGCAGGCACAGACAACGCGTCGTCCTGCACCTCGGGCGCGACGGCGGTCGGGGTGTCGCGGCGCTGCCGGACGGCGTCCAGGTCGACCACCTCGCCGAGGTCGGATTCCGCGGCGGTCCAGTCGAAGTTCTCGGGGGTCGGGTTGGGGGTGCTCATCGGGTTCCCTCCGGCCGGGCGTAGAGGTGCGGGTACCGCTCGGTGTCGAACAGCGACACGAACTCTTCGATCTCGTCCGGCGCCCGCAGCCAGGCGTGCTCCCCGGCGGTGGTCCACACATCGATCGCGTCGCCGCACACGTCCACCAACTCGATGCACGGCTCCGCACGGCGCAGGTAGTTGGCGATCGGGCAGCAGCCGGCGTCAGCGCGGTTGCCGGTGATCCGGGCCTCGGCGAGGCGGTAGGCGATGGCGTCCGGGGTGTCACCCAACCGGGCGATCAGGTCGGCGATGCGGTCAGTCAGGTCGTCACTGCGCAGGTCGGGGGCGAGGCTCATCGGGGTTGTCCTCTCGGGTCTCAGGCGGCGATCACGAGGGCAGCGACGAACAGGAACAGGTAGTGGAAGGACTGATCCAGGGCGTACGAGCCGGTGCCGAGCGACGGGTTGTCGTCGCGGCCGGGCCTCGGTGCGCCGAGGGCGTAGAACTTCGCGGAGCCGGTCAGTTCGGCCAGCCGCCGCAGCGGGGTGCGGCGGTCGGCGACGTAGTGCGTCACGGCGGAGATGGCGAGTCCGGCGGCGACCTGCCACGGGTTCAGGGGCAGGCAGAGCGCGAAGTGCAGCGCGTCGAGGGCGACCATGGCGGCGGCGGTGTAGGTGGCGACGTGGGCGGCGCAGGCGAGGCGTCCGGCCCAGCCGGGGCGGCCCTTGTGGTCGGCCTGGTGCTGGGTCTGGATCCAGTGGTCGGCGACCTGATGCGCGACGAACAGAGCGGCGAAGACGGCGGCGAAGGTGGCGACGGATGCGGTCGGGCCTGGCAACATGAGAGGTCTCCCGTGGTCTCAGCGATGGGGCTGGGGGTGACCGGCGGCACGGCACTTGACTTGGCGGTTGGGGCCGTGCCGCCGGGCGGAGCTATCGGCGGTTGTGGCGCTGGTGGTCGTTCAGCGTCCGGTCGAGCGCGTTGCGCTGCTCGGGGGTCATCAGAGCGCGGATCTGCTGGTCGATCCCCCGGGCCTTGAAGAGCCGGTCCATGTCGGCGGCGACGTTCTCGGCAAGGGCTTGCTCGTCGGTCAGGCGGTGCTTGGCCATGACGGTCAGTACTCCTTCGCGGTGACAGGGTCAGGCGGCGGCGAGGGCGGGCGTTTCCGCAGCAACCGGGGCAGATGGTGACGCGTCCGTGGCGCCCAGGGCGGCGAGGTGACGCCGGACCGTCGACGGAGAGACCCCGGCCTTAGCGGCGATCTGAGCGACCGGAGCGCCGGGCATCTTCGCGGCGACCTTGGCCACCTTCACCGCCGACGCCGGACGCGGCGTGACGCGCTTGGCGGGCGCCTTCTTGACCACCAGGGCCTCGACCGCCGGGCTCTCGATCACGGGCGCCGGAGCCGGTTCAGGCACGGCCACCGGGGCGGGCACCGTGGCCACGGCGACCAGGTCGACGGCGGTCAGCGCGCGGATCCGGGCGCCGATCTCGACCAGGCTGACCGAGGCGACCACGATCAGGCCATCCACCGACAGCGGCAGCAGATACGGTGCGGCACCGGTCTCGCCGTACTCGGCGGCGACCCCCGCCATGTGCCAGTACGACACCCACGCCGCGATACCGGCAATGACGGCCGTAGCAGCCATCCGGGCGACCGACGCGGCACCGCCCCGGGTCGGGATCCGCGAGATCAGCTCCACCGTCAGCAGCAGCGCCAGCGGGGACCATGCGGAGATGGCCTGGCTGATCATGTTGTTCTGCGCGTGCAGCACGTTGCCCGCCAGCGATGCGGCGATACCGAGAGTGAACACCGCCCGGACACCCCACCCGATGCGCTTGAGGCTCTTAAGGTTCGCCATCACGCGGCCACCTGCCGGGTGACGGGACGCGCGGCCAGCTCGGCAGCGACGCGGGTCACGGCGGCCTCGGCCCGCCGCAGCCGCCGCCAGTCCAGGACCGTTGGCCCGCCGTTGTCCTCGGCGTAGATCAGCGAGATCTCGGCGTCCAGCACGTCCAGGTCAGCGGCGATCAGCGGCCACTCCGCTTCAATCGCGGCCAGCTCACGCCGTGTCGGTTCGTTGATGTGGGTAAGACGCTTCCGCACGTCGTGCCTCCTGCAAGGGTGGAATTCCGCCGCTCTGGGCGGTACATCCCGGCGGGATGTGATGGAGGCAACCTAACAACTGATATGGAGCCAGGTCAACTGGTATGGCACATCGCAGCCCCGACCAGGGAAAGCGTGTTGCCAATCGCCTACCATCTGATAGGCAACTGATAGCCTGACTGCGATCCGCTGCCCCGCGCGAGAAGAGGAATCAGCCCAATGGCCACCAATGATGATCGTTTGTCCAGATCCGAGGCATTGCACCTTCAGGTCGCGCGGAGCATCCGGACCGAAATCGAGTCGGGGGTAAGACGCGACGGCGAGACCCTGCCCGCCACGCGAGAGCTTGCCGAGCAATGGGGCGTAAGTGTCTTCACGATTACCGAGGCGATGAAGATCCTTGCAAAGGATGGCCTCGTTGAGAGCAAGTCACGGTCGAAGCGCGTCGTGCACGCGCCGGACCAGAACCGCCGCAGCGAGATTCGCCTACGAAGGCCACGAGTGCTTTTCGTTGGTGGCTACGCTGGAAGTGGAAAGACGGAGCTAGGTCGCATTCTTGCCCGTGGGACGGGCTGGCCGATGCTGGACAAAGACACTCTTACTCGGCCAATTCTGGAAGCAGCCCTAGAGATGATCGGCCTCTCGCCGAATGACCGAGAATCTGAGACTTACCTTACCAAGATGCGGCCCCGAGAATACGAGTCGCTCATGGCAGCCACCAACGAAAACGTAGCTTGCGGCAATAGCGCAATCGTAACCGCTCCGTTTGTTAAGGAATTTCGGGATCAAGCATGGGTGGATAGAGTAACGGCCACCTTTGGCGCACTAGGTGCCGATGTTTCCTTTGTGTGGGTCTACTGCGACCCGGACTCAATGCATGGCTACATTCGGCACCGCGGTGCTGCCCGAGACGGCGCCAAGCTGGCAGACTGGGATAAGTACCTGTCCAGCATCGACCTAGAGTTCCGGCCGCTCGGCCCGCACTTTGTGGTGGACAACTGCACTTCGGGGTCGCCACTGCAGAGCCAGGCATCCGACCTACTCAAGTCGATTACCGGGAGCCAGAGCGCGTCATGATCGGCGTAATAATGTACGGGCCTCCTGCAGCGGGCAAGAGCACGGTCACGGAAGCGCTCAGTCGACTCAATCCCGAGTATCAACTGTTCCGGCGATTGAAGGTCGGGTACGGCCGGACCGAGGACTATCGCATGACAACGGACGCCGAGATAGAAGCATTGAGAGCCAACAACGAAATCATCTGGGAGAACCGCCGCTATGACTCCGCCTACTTTGTAGACCGGCACGGGCTTGCCGAGGCTCTCATGCGCTGCGTTCCCGTCGTCCACCTCGGCCAAGTCGACGCCATTGCGTCCGTACTAACGGCCGTCGCAGATGCCAGATGGCTACTGGTGTCGCTATGGTGCCCTCGTGACGTCGCGGAAGAGCGCATAGTCGAGCGCAATACAGGTGACACGATGGATCGCCTGAATGCATGGGATGCAACCGATCCCGTTGCAGCCGATATTGCGATAGACACGGCGAAGCTGACCCCAAGTGAGGCCGCTCAACTTATCGACCGATCGCTTCGCGGAATTCTATCGGCTGCTGCCTGGTCACCGGCGATTGATCCAGGTCGAGTCGGGCGGTACGCCCGAGAGTGAAGATCGCCTATCGTGCGGGGATGATCACCGCGGAGATCCACGAACCGATGCCGCGCGGGTCGTTCGTTGCTGGGTGGAGTCTCCGGCGGCGGTGGGTGCTCGCCGGTTGCCTCATGGTCGGCTTCCTGTGCTGTGGCTTGGGAGCGGTGCCCGTAGCTGCGTTCCTGGACCACACGGACAGCCAGGGGGATCCGCCGGCCACAGCGATCGTGGCGGTGGACATCTACCTCAATCAGCTCGTACTTCGAGAACGGATCGGGCTGGCCCATGCCCTGATCAGTGATGAGCGCGATGGCCTGATTGAGCAGTGGGAGGCGCTGATCAAGGACATGCAGCGCACGGACCCGCCACCGGACAAGCTCGAATGGGGTCCGCACTTCGACGTTGAGGACCAGGGCGCCGAGGTCACTGAGGTAACCGTGCCGGTCCGCGCGGTGTGGTGGCAGGAACGCGGGATGTCGATGCAGGGCGCTGAACACCCGTGGGTCTTCGTTGCCAGGGCCGAAGACGGCGGATGGCGTATCGCGGAGGTCCGGCCGCATCCGTGGTGCGGTGGGCACGTACGGGCCGACGCGTGCCGGTGACCGCCCAGTACTCACGGTCGTGTGCGATCCAGGTTCAACAGGCTTTCGGTTGGTGGTCTCGTTTCGTCGCTCTGACGGTGTCTCGGGCGCGGTGACGAACGTGGCTAGGTCTCGTCCGCGTTGAGATCGGGGCGGTTCTCGCGTAGCCACGCCTGAACGTCCGGCACTCGCCAGACCGTGATGCCGTTCTCCCACTCGTCGTACGAGTCCGGGAAGCCCTTCCGGCGCGTGAGGGAGTAGGCGTACTGCCGGGTGACGCCGAGCAGGTCGGCGACATCTCCGGTTGTGTACAGCTTCCCCTTGCGGCCCACGTGATCACGCTAGGTACCCGCGAAGCTTACCGAGGCAGTTTACCTAGGACAGCTACCTGCGTAACCTAGCAAGTCCAACGGCCGTGCACATGTGCAGGAAGGCTTGACAGATGCGCTGGTATCTCACGCAGAAAGTCATCGGAGAACCCGAGATCGACGTACGCGACGACGATGAGGATCTGACGCTTGGCTACTCGATCATGCGCGAGATGGCGCGCAGCGACGCGACGCTTGTGGAGATCGCCCCGGGGGTCTGGCGGCAGAGCAGGAGCAAGACGGACGACGTCCGCGAGGACTGACCCGGCGGGCAGCTATGGCTCAGCGGGAGGCAGCCAGACCGCCCCGGGGGTCCGGCGGGGTTTGCGTGACACCGGCGACACCGGCGACACTCCTGTCACTCCATAGCGGTTTAGCAGCAGAAACAAGGGTGACAGGGCGTCTCAGAAAGAAGTGCTTCGTGCGTCCTTAATCCAATCGAGAAGATGCCTTTTGGCGGCCTGGTCGAATAATTCCACGGCATCCGAAAACCCCTTTCCCGTTGGTGGATTTTCCATCTCCACTGACGCCTCCAGACCTTCTACATAAGAGTCCAGTATGCCTAAAGCCTCTTGTTGCCCTAGAGATATTCGTAAGGTAATAACCTTGCGAAAGTTGACTTCGATAGGGCTTTCGGCATTGAAGTTGTTTAGCCACTCCTTGAGAGTGGATTGACCTCGCGCAGTTATTGAGTACTCGACGCGGCTAGGTCCTAGATCCTGCACACTTCGCGTGACTTCGATAAAACCATCTCTTTCTAAGCGTTTGATAGTTGCATACAGCTGTCCGTAGGGGATCCTTCTTCGTGCGCCAAATTCCTCGCAGTGTCGATCTGCAAGGTCATAGCCGTGGATCGCTTCGCCATGACATTCAATCAAGGCCAACACTTCATAGTATGTGGAGCTGGGGCTTTTACCTGACACTCAGTGATTATCGCACGGTAGGCTTCATACCACCAGGTGCCTTGGAAATCAAGCCGATAGTAGTAGATGTGACATCCACGCTGATCCATGCGAGATCACCGATACTCTCGCCATTAGATCCATTGTGGAATACTCAATCGTGGAGGTTCGGAAATGCGCCTGCCCGTTTCACGTAGCGCCGCCCTGCTAACGTTGACTGTTGCCGGAGTGGCTGCATCGCTTGTTCCATCGACGAGTGCGCTGGCCGCCCCAAACGGCTGCTCCGCTCAGTACACGGGATACTCTTCGGGGGCAATGGTCTGCAACCAGGGATCCGGAACCTACCGAGTCCGTATTAGCTGCGACAAGCCCCTTGCTCCGGACTATAACGTTTACGGACCCTACGTCTCCATCGGCAATACGAGCAACGCGTCATGCAACTCGGGTAACCGGGCATACGGCATTTTCATGGATATCTGAAGCCTTCATCGTGACCTATTTTGCAACGAGGCGAGACTCGCGGTCTTGAAGGCCGGTACACGCCGTCCGTGCGGGGTTCAGACCTAGGTCAAGCACCAGGGCGATGACTCGTGTTCGGTTTCCAGGATGCGAGGAACCCGGCGCCGGGGGACGAACCGAGGAAGCAGGAACAGAGCGGACCCTGGATGGCGCCGTCCGGGGCCTGCTCTGCGCCACTTGAAGTCAACTGGACGAACGTCGATCGATCTTACAAGCGAGGAGACGCGAACCCGGTCCGACGCAGGGGCAGCACGTCCGGTCGCGGTCTCAATTGTGGTCTCATTCGTTGCCGACCGATGCCGTTCGATCTTGTCCGCCGGTAGAGGGCAGCCGCAGGTCAGACACGGTATCGGTTGGCGTCGGACGATGGTCAACAGACTTGGAAAGCGTGTTGGGATAAAACCCTCACGAGTTCGAATCTCGTATCCTCCGCCAGCTTGACCAGGCAAATCGTTGAAGGCCGGACCCGGCGGGTCCGGCCTTCGATCTATCTCCGTCTCAGTTTCCGTCTCACTACCGACTTGCTGACGCCGTCCGGCCGCTGCTCCGTCTCGTTCGTCGGTGCGGCGGCTTCACAGCGTCACGACGCGTTGTAGCACGCTGTAGCGGTTTCCGAGTGCCAGCTGGAGCTCCTGCGCGGCCTCGGCGGCGTTGCCCGCCAGACCGCGGCCCGGGACGCATAGCGCGGCGGGAGGGTGTGCGCCGGGCCGGACACCCCCACGGGCTCTACGCTGGCGCGGTGACCGATGTGGAAAGCAAGTTCGACGTGGAAAGCAAGTTCGATGACGAGGCGATCGCCGAGCCGACCCCAGAGCTGATCGCCACCCACTACCTTTCGAGCGTTGACGAGCTCGTTGAGCACCTGCGCGCGGCCGCCCAGCTGGACCTCGGCGTCCGGGTCAGCTCCTACCTGGTAGCCGACGAGGACAGCGGTGGTTTCGCCGCGCGGTGGGAGCTGGAGTTGCTGACGTCCTCCCCCGTTCATTCCGAGGACGAGGCCGAGTAGCCAGACCCGAAGGCGTCGTCGCCGCGCTGCGGCGGCGGCGCGCCTACAACGCCACCGCCTGAGTCAGCTGACCTGGAAGGTCGTCAGCGACGATCGCCCGTACGAGCGGATCACGATCTCGTACGACTTCACGCGGCTGCCCATCGTCGGGAAGTGCCAGCCCCGCGGCGGCCCGGTGAGCCCCCGCGCCACCCCCGACACCCGGCCGGTGGTGGTGATGGTGAGCCGGGGTCCGGACGGGTGCGAGAACACCAGCTTTCTGCTGTTGGCACCGCCCGACACCAGCGTCCACCCGGGGGCGAGGTGGAAGTGCTGCCGCCACAGGTTCTTCGAAGAGAACGAGTCGTTGATCTTCATCATCTTCTTGTTCCGGTTGACGTTGATGCCGCGGAGGTGCGCGATCCCGAACATTTTGTCCTGGACCGTCCAGTTGTGCGCCGCCGCCTGGACGACGCTCGCGGTGACCTTGCCGCCGGCGCTGGTCACCTTTCCACGGTCGGGCACCGCCACGTTGTGACTGTTCGGCGAGATCTGATAGGCGTGGTAGCTGTCGGTCCCGTAGCTGTACCGGCCCGGGCCGACGAGCACCCGGACCCCGTCGGCGCTGAACGTCACGCCGCCGGCCCGGTCGTGCTGGCCGTGCGCCCACCGCCCGGGCCCGTACCGGACGGTGTAGTAAATCGCCTTCGGTTCGGTCCACGACCAGCGGCCGATGGCCCAGCCGGCCTGGTCGTCGCGGAGCACGCGCGGCGTGGTGAGGGTCGATACGGGGCCGGGGTTCTCATCGGAGTCGCCGATCTGGACGAGCTTCCCGTCCGGCTCCGTCAGCCATACGTCGACAGCGCGGGCCTTGGCAACGATCTTGTCGATCTTGGCGGCCGCGCTTTCCGATCCGGGCGTGTTCCGGAGCAGCGTCACCGCGTCGGCCCAGAGCCTGGTGTTGATCCCGTGGTACATCGACGACTGTTCGTAGGAGATGCCGCGCGCGGAGAACGCCTTCGGCGCCTCGCTCACGATCCGCTTGGTGGCGGCGGTCTCCCAGGACGGCACACCGAGGAGTTCGCCGGCCCGGACGAGCTGCATGTTGGCCATCAGGCCGTGGTTGTGCACCGGGGCGTACGGCGGACCGTAGTAGCGCGGACCGCGCAGGACCCGGGCGTCGGCGACCATGCCGGCACGCAGCCGCTGAGACTTGGTGAGCGCAAAGAGGCAGTTCTCCGTCTCGAGGCGGCGCAGTGCCGTGCCCTCGTCCCAGCCGTGGTTGCTGTTGCCGGGGTCCGGGTTCTGCCCGTGGAACGCGACCACCTGGCTGACGAGAGCGTTCAGCGACTTCGTCTGCAGGTCCATCGCCGCCCGCCGGGCGAGCGGCTTCATCCACATCAGACCCCGATACCGCATGCGCCAGGTCGCGTCCGATACCGGGGGTTTTCTCCAGGATGCCGCGGGGATCTTGCCCACGGTGAAGACCGGCGCCGGCGGCATGCTGACCTTGATCGGCTGATCATCGGGCACCGGATCAGGCGCCGCGGCGCCGCAGCGGGCGTCAGCGGTCGGGTCCACATCCAGCGCCCTGCCCACCGGCCGGGGACCGTAGATCTGCTGGAGAGCGTCGATGTCGTCGATGGCGACCGGGTCGAACGGCATCACATGAGGGCCGGCCGGATCGGCGCCGGCCGGGTCCGCTCCGAGCAGCGCTGCGGCAAGCGCGAGGAAGGCACTAGCTGCGGCAAGTTTGTGAATTCCCTTCACCACACCAGCAGACAGGACCGCGGAGGCTTCCTCAACCCGCATCAAGGCATACACATTGACCGATCTAGGACACGGTGTCAGCAACTCCATCGTGCGTAACCACAACGACCCGAGCATCCCGCCCGCGGCGGCGATCAGCAGGGTCGGCCGCCGGCCGATGCCGCTGCCCAGCAGCCCGCCGACCACCGCACCCAGCGGCCAGTGCGCGACGGGCAGGCTGAGCAGGACCATCGCCCGCAGCAGGTCGGCCGCCGGAAACGTCTCACGACTTGGCCGCCAGGTCTTCGGTTCCCGGCAGGTAGTGCCGGAGGATGCGCACGATGCGGGCGCCGTCGGGGGCGTCCGACTCGGGGTCGTCGCCCATCGCGACGGAGAAGCCGCGGGCCTTGGCCTTCCACCACCGCTGCCGGCGGTCGCCCGGCACCTCGTCCGGGTCGGCGTCGGCTACCAGCCCGAAGCCCGCCAGGTGCCGCAGGTGCCAGCTGGTCACCGACGGCGTGGCGCCGACGTGCGGCGCCAGCGCGGTCGCGGTGGCGGGCCCGTTGCGCTGCAGAAACGACAAGATCGCCAGCCGTACGGGGTGAGCGAGCGCCCGCATCGCCTGGGGGTCGGTGATCTGGTCTCTCACATCTTGGGTCGCTACATCTGGCCCGCCGCGATCGCGTCGTCCACGTCCGGGAAGATGGCGAAGTACCGGCTCAGCCCCACGGTCTCCAGCAGCGTGACCAGGAACTTGTTGGCGCCCGCGAAGCTCATCCAGCCGCCACGTGCGACGATGACCTGCTTGGCGGTGATGAACGCGCTGAGCCCCACGGAGTCGCAGAACTTGAGGTCCGAGAGGTCCACGACGATGCGCGGCACCTGCCGTTCCAGCAGCTCGGCGAGCAGTTCGTGCAGCCTGGTGGCGGTGTCGGCGTCGAGTTCGCCGCTCAGGCGCAGCACGGCGACGTCGGAGTGGATGTCAGTCACGGTGGCCTGCATGGCATCACTTTCGTCCCTGGTTAGCGGATCCACAGCCTAGATCCACCCGAACAGCCGATGGCGGACAGTTCGTCCGCTGGTTTCACTTTCGCGGCCTGGCGTTGCGCAGCCGGATCCCGCTGAACTCCAGCGTGCTCGCCACGATCTCGTCCATGGTCGCCAACAGGCTGGCGACCAGCCGAAGCTGGATGCCGGCGGCCTCGTGCAGGCGAGCAGGTCGCCGACGGGCTCGGCCGGGCCGAGCGGGCTCACCGGGGCGGTCGCGACCATCGCGTGCGGCCGCGGCGAGCCGAAGGGACGGAACGGGGCCGCGTCGAAGCGGTACGCGTACAACCGGACGACCTGCAGGGCCGGCAGCCAGCCGTACTCGATGGCATGCATGCGCCGGTCGAAGAGGAAGCGGCGGTCGGCCGCGGCGGTCTGCGGGCCGGGCCACGCCAGCACGCGGGGGCAGTCCCGGGGGAACCAGTATGCCGGCGCCTGCTCGGCGTCGACCGCCCAGACGTACGGCTCGGGCTGCTGCGCCGTGGCCGCGACGTGCGGCACGAAGCTGGTGATGCGCGGGTTCTCGGAGAAGTGCAGGACCTGGCCGACAGCGGGACGCACGAGGGGTTTCTAACAGAATCGGGCCGGACCCCGACAGGGTCCGACCCGATTCGAAATATTTGGCTGGCCGAGAAGTTCAAGAGTGCGGCACAGCCCGGCTCCTGGCGCCTTAGAGCTTGCGCCACTGCCAGCGTGGACCGCGCCACGCGTCAGCCAGGATCAGCGCGGACGCCTTTCCTGGACACTGCTGCACCTTGGATTTGCCCTGAGGCCCGCCCATTTGAGCTTCGACCTCCCAGACTTCTCCGTCGGTGCGGACGTAGACATCACGGCGCTGGAGCCGGATGTCACCATTCCACCAGTGATGCTCAACTCTCACGTGACCAACCTTAGGCCAGACATCGACGTCTCTGCGCGAGGCCGTCTTGTGAAACTTTTTTCGCCGCCAGGTTGGGTCGGGTGTCCGATCCGGTGGATTTCTGCGCTACGTCTTGCAAAGACGCGACATATTAGGGCGGCGTACCTGCTGTCACTATGGGTAATCTTCGCAGGTAACAACGCCGGTCCGCTAGGGACGAAACGGTACCGACACGCATCCGTCACCTGATCAGCGAGTTTGATCATGGAGAGGGGGTGGCGGAAGGGTGCCGAGCCCCGGTGTCGTCTCCGGCCACACAAGCAAAATCTGACACGGTGCGTGATCGACGACGAAGCGGGTGTGGTGTCCCAGACTGCGCGGCCCGAGCCGGCCGCGGTCGCCGTCGCGGGCCAGCACGAGAAGATCCACATTGGCGCAGGCGGCCACGACTTCGCGCTCAGGGCGGCCCCGCCGTACCTCTCGCCCGGCCTCCCGGCCGAGCCGGGCCGCCGCCGCGTCCAGCAGCTCCATCTCGGCCCGGGCCAGCAGAAACTCGGCCTGATCGGCACTGCCGGAGCGCCCGAGCAGGCCCGCCGGCGCACTCAGCGCGGCGGCCGTCGCGACATCCACGACATGCAGCAGCGTCACGTCCCCGCCGAGGGGGCGCACGGCATCGACACACGCCGGCCAGGTGCCCTCCGCCACCCACACCAGGATCCTCACAGCCCCGACACTCGCAGACTCACCCACAGTGACGCCACCCCGACGATCAGACAGGCCGGCACGGTGAGCGCGCCCAGCCGCAGAAATTCACCCGTCACGGGCGGGTGACCACTCTTGTGCAGGATCTGCCGCCACAAAAGGGTGGCGAGTGAACCGACATAGGTGAGATTGGGCCCGATATTCGCGCCGAGCAGCACGGCAAGCACCAGCCCGGGGGTGTGCGCGGCGAACGGCAGCAGCATCAGGGTCGCCGGCAGATTGTTGAGCACGTTCGCCAGCACCGCCGCGAGGAAGGCCATGAGCAGCAGCCCGAGCAGGTCCGCGCGGTGCGGTGCGACCCGATCGACCAGGGCGCCGAAGCCGCCCCGGCGCACCCCGAGCACGACCACGCCGAGCGCGAAGACGAAAAGGCAAAACCCCGGATTCGCCTTACGCACCAGGGTGGGCACGCTGGTTTTCAGCCGTACGGCGAGAGCGAGCGCGCCCGTCAACGCCACCCAGGCCGGGTGGATGCCGGCCGGTGACGCCACGGCGAAGCCGACCAGGGTCAGGCCCAGCACCGCCAGCGCGAACCTCGGCGCCCGCACCGGCGCGACCGGCGGCCGGTGCGGTGGCGTCTCCAGGTCGTCGGCGAAGAAGCGGCGCAGGATCACGTACTCGACGCCGATGACGGCCAGCCAGGGCAGCGCCATCAGCCCGGCGAAGCTGAGGAACGAGAGCCCGGCCGCGGACATCGCCAGCAGGTTGGTGAGATTCGAGACCGGCAGCAGCAGCGACGCGGAGTTGGCCAGGTGGTTGCAGGCGTACACGTGCGGCTTGGGCCGGACCGCCAGCGCGGAGGCCGTGGCGAAGACGACCGGCGTCAACAACACGACAGTGGCGTCGAGGCTCAACGCGGCGGTGACCGCGGCGGCGATGACAAAGACGAGCCCGAGCAGCCGCCGCGGCGAGCCGCGGCTCCAGCGCGCCGCGACCGCGCCGGCGAAGCGAAAGACACCCGCCCGGTCGGCGAGGTATGCGAGGAGCAGAACCGCCGCGAGGAAGCCCACGGTGGGGCCGAGGTCGGCCAGCTCATGGACGGCGTCGCGCCACGGCACCAGCCCGGCCAGGACCGTGAGCACGGCAGCCGGCACGGCACCGGCGGCCTCGGGCAGACCTGCGGGCCGCACGACGGCGAAGCCCAGCACCGCGACAAGCAGCAGCAACGAGATCGCGGTAGACACGAATCCGCACCCTACGGCCAGTCGCGGCGGCCCGCAGCGCTCGCGTAGCGTTCCCATCATGCTTCGTCGATGGGGTACGGCCGGCCTGTTCCTGATGCTCGGCGCCCTGCTCTGGATCATCGGCGAGTCGGTGTTCTTCTTCCTCGCCTTCGCCCTGCTGGCGGCGTTCGTGTCGCCGTTGATCTTCCCCCGCTCGCTGCCGGCCGCCGAGGCCCAGCGCCGCAGCGCCGCAGACGGGCGAGCCATCGTCTACTGGCGCCCGGGTTGCCCGTTCTGCATGCGCCTGCGGGCGACGCTGGGCGCCACGTCCCGCCGCGCCTACTGGGTGGATATCTGGAAGGACCCGGAAGGCGCGGCGGCGGTGCGTGCGGTGGCGGACGGCAACGAGACCGTCCCGACGGTCATGCTGGCGGGCAGCCCGCACGTGAACCCGGACCCCCGGTGGCTACGGACCCAGCTACGCGCCGGCTGACCAGCGAGCCGTGTGCCTCCCGCCGCTCAGGTCCCGCGAATGCGCTCAGGTCCCGCGAATGGTGAAGACCTTCGAGATGCCACCGACCGCATAGCTGTCGCCCGGCGCGTAGACCCGGTAGGAATACGTGGCCCTGCCCGGCTGTGACGCCACGATCGTGAACCGACCGCTGGCCCGCACCGTGCCGGTGCTCACATTGCGCCAGGTCTTGTCCGCATAGAGCCGCTGCAGGCGCATGACCTTGCCCTTGTGCAACGGAGTGGCGCTGCCGTTGACGTTGACGCTCGTGCCGGCCGGCGCCGACCTGGCGGCGGGCGTCGCGCTGACCGAGTAGCGCGAGCTCCGAACGAAACCGTATTCGGAAGCGATCATCGTCGGCGGGTACGGCATGGTCGGCTGGTTGGCCCCGGGCACCCAGACGCACTGCAGCCATTGCCTCCGCTCGGCGCTGAGGGTCCGCTGGTAGGTGCCGTCCGCTCGGGTCCGCACGGACACCGTGTCGCCGGGCTCCACGCAGCCGCTGTCGATGCTGAGCCGGAGGGGCAGATTGGCCCAGGGCTTACCGGTGGTGGCGTCCCAGGCCCGGACCCGCTGGGTGACCGGCTTGCCGATGGGGGCCGGCTCCGGTGAGAAGGTCATGTCGATCGCCGGGCGATGCGAACTCCGCACCCGCAGACTCGGCGTGTCGACCACCGTCCGCGGATCGATGGACAACGCATTCTGGAGTGTCTTGTCGCGCGCAAAGATCAGAATAGGCTGGATCGTCCCGCTCCAGGCGGACGTGACCGGGATGGATCCGGTCCAGATCCCGTCCTGCTCGGTGCCCTCAGCCAATCGGAGCAGGACGTAGCTGTTCGGCGACGCGCTCATGGCCAGGTACGGCGATGCCGCCTCGTCGCTCGGCAGATATTCCCTGGGCGCGACGCCGGTCTCGTCGGTCAGCCGGACCCGCACCCCCACGAACTGGGTCTGCAGGCCGGACACGGTGACCGAAGACCTGGCGAAGCTGATCGAGTGGAACTGGGGCGGCGCGGTGTCCGCGGCCGGCGCGGCAAAAGCCGGCGCGGCAGAAATGAGTGACAGCACAAGGACGGCGGCTGTCGGCGCGACGAAAGACGTTCGCATATTACGCACTGTACGGACCCGCACCCAGCCTGTCCGACCCGATTCAGCCGCTATCGAATTGCCTATGGGCGCGATCTTCCGTAATTCATTGACCCGAGGGAACCCGCGGGCCTCCCGATGTCTTTGTCCTGGCGGACCGGAAACGCAGGACGAACGGAGAGAATCATGACGGAGCGGATCCGCGCACTGCTGGACGCGGCGATCGCCGAGGTGGGGCCGCGGAACCCCGATCCCCTGCCCGACGTGCTGCGCCGAGCGGGGGCCCGGCGACGGCACCTCGCCGTGGCCGGCGCGGCCGCGGCGGCCGCAGTGGCGGTGCTCGCCGCCGGCGGCGTCGTGGCAGCGAACCACGGTATGCCCGACAAAGCCCCGGCCTCGCAGCCGTCGGCGACACCCACCGGCGAAAAGGAAGAGCTGACGCGGGTCGACGCCACGGTGGCCGACGGTTTTGTCCGCACCGGCGGCCTCGCCGTGCCGATTCCGCAAGGCTGGCAGGTGATCCAGGACAAAAAGCTCGATTTCTGCGACATCCCGGCGAAGTCAGTCCTGATCAACGTGATGCAGATTCCGGGCGGGAATTGCGACCTGCACCCACAGCTCGCCGTGTACAAGTGGGCACCGACCGGATTCTCCGCCCAGGTTTCCGCGCTCGGCGTGGTCAGCGAGGTGATCCTGCCCGGCGGACAGCCGGTCTGGCTGGACGACAACGAGCTGGACCACCTGCGCTCCGTACGGAAGAAGAAGACGGGAAACCCATTCTCGGGGGCCCAGCCGTTCCTGCCTTGGGCGAGCGTCCGTCTCAGTGTGGACGGCCAGCAGTCGCAGATCGACTCCGTGCTGCGCGGAATCTCCGCCGATCCGGTCACCCCGGCGCGCCTGACGCTGCCCGAGCCATCGGCGGCGATACAGCTCAACCTGGGCCACAAGAAGCAACTCACATCGACGGATCAGGCCGTGATCGGCCAGGTGCTGAAGCTCCTCACCGAACTCGACCGGCCGGTACGGTCCGACGAGCTGCCATGTGCGGGCGCGGAGCAGGTGACCGACACCTGGCGGCTGGCCGGCACCGAGATGGCGGGCCTCATATTCACCGACGCAAAGGGATGGAACGCCTCCGGGATGGTCACGATCAGCACCGGGGACACGTGCGCCTTCGCCACGTCGTCACTGGGCGGCCGGGTGCACCTGCCGGCCGGCTTCCTGGCCCGCGTCAAGCAGCTGCTCGGGGGCCGCTGATGAGCGCGCCCGACAGCTTCGCCGACTTCGTCCACGGCCGGTACGCCGCCCTGGTCCGACACGGCATCCTGCTCACCGGCGACCACGGGCACGGGGAGGACCTGGCTCAGGAAACGCTGGTGAAGACCCACCGGGCATGGTCACGACTGCACCCCGGCGGCGACCCGGACGCGTACACCCGGCGGGTCATGGTGCGGGCAGCGTGGCGGGCGGGCCGCCGGTTATGGCACCGCGAGGTGCCCACCGAGGTGCTGCCGGAGCACAAGACCACGGATCCGTACGAGCCGCGGGACACCAGCCGGCTGGTGCTGAGCGCGTTGCGGGCCCTGCCTGCGCAGCAGCGGGTGGTGCTGGTGCTGCGGTACTGGGCCGGGCTGAGCGAGCAGGAGATCGCGGGAATGCTGGGCTGCTCGGCCGGCACGGTGAAGAGCCGGGCAAGCCGGGCGATCACCGCGCTACGCCGGGCCGACGGACCCCTCGCCGAGGCGTTCGAGAAGTCCTCCATCTAGCACCGGACAGAAAGTCGCCCGGTGACTCACGGATAGTCACCGGGCGGCTGTCTTCCTGCTGGCGGTGGTAAAGGGATCTGAACCCTTGGAGGGCTTGTCAGTTGCAGATGAGCAGCAGGCCGCCGGCCAACCAGCAGGAGCCGACAATGGCAGTGAGAACGGCGGCAACCGCGCGGATGGCGCCGTTCAGGCGGCCACGGTTGCGCCAGGTGATCGGGAGGACCTGCTCCATGATCACCAGTACGATCCAGCCGAGCATGACCACCGGGAAATAGAAGTCCCACAGCTGGTTCGAGAACGCACTCGCGTTCCCCGCCGACAGGTAGTTCGGGCAGTCCTCGACCGCGGTGACCGGTTGCAGGACCAGCAGCAGGACAACGATGCCCAGGGCGCCGACGAGCAGAGCCCACAGCCCACTCAGGAGCGACGGCCGCCCATGATCATCCTTCACCGCCGCCACAGTAGAAGCGCGCCGCCAACGGAGTGCGGCGGCCTCACGCCTGGGGCATGCCCAGGTTGATCCACGCCGTGGCCACCGAGCGACCGTCGACCGTGGCGCGCAGACGCACGACGTGGCCAAGCGGATCGGCGGGTTGCTATGGCGACAGCCCACGAAGGGTGACGATCCGCCGGACGACGGCTCGGCGGGGGCGCCGGTTCCGGCCAACTGAGGCCACACGAGAAAACGCCCGGTGACTCACTGGGAGTCACCGGGCGTCTGCCTTGCGTGCTGGCGGTGGTGAAGGGATTTGAACCCTTGGAGGGCTTGCACCCTCACACGCTTTCGAGGTCTGTGATCAGCAGTCCGCACAGGGTCGGCACCATGCGTGAGCTGGGCGAGAGGGAACCGCCGGTCGCTCGCGATCATGCGCGAACGCTCACGAACGAGACCAAAACTAAGACCACGGTGCGGCGTTTGGTTGTCCGACGGTAGGTCGTGGGCTGCCCTGGCGGCCGCCCGCTGAGGGGCTCCGGCGATCCGGACAATAGCGCGCGGTGGGTGCGTTGTTCAGCTAATCAAATATTGCGCAATTCAAGGATGTAATAGATAGTCCGCTCCCGCCCACCGGAGAATGTAACCCTCGTCACCTCGATGTCGGCTTCAACTTGTTTGTTGAAGTACCTTTCCAGCTGACTCGTGAGTTCTTCGCTCGTGCTGGCCTGAATGATCTCGCCGCTGTCGGTTCTGATTTCGACCCTGCTGCGGAATGCACTAGCCGTACCGAGCAAACCCGCCACAGTAACCCTCTCCGCTTCAGCGAAATCACTGTGTTCGCACAGATACCGAACCCGCTGAACACCTGACGCGCTCCAATTACTGCGTCTAGTCTGTCCGCCCGAGGCATACCAGGCAACCCGCATGCCGACTCCTGCGTTACTGAGCCCTGCCGTCAAGGCGCCGATATGTTTCATTGACCGTGGCCCGAGTGGGGCAAGCTGTTCAGCCAGCAGCTCATCGGACAGGCCCGCGCCCTCGGAGAGGTCGACAATATTCAATACCCGTTCCACGGCCTCATCAAGGATTGTCCGGAACGCTCCGACCCAGTCTGCGAACAGACCGCTTTCTTCCGAATCGACGGACGGCCCATACATCGCCACACCGAACGACGAGGGAAAGGTGGCCACAGCACTGAGCGCAGTAGCATCACGAATCTCCCGAGGAATGGCAGCGAAATTCGTTGGGCGCCCTCCGAGTGCTTGCGCTACAGCCGAAATCGACTCTTGAAGGTTGGTCAGGAAAGAACCCAATGTCGATACCGGCACCAAGTGATCAGCTGTCACTTCCCCAGTGAGGGCAACCTCGATACGCCTCCGGACGCCTCGATCCGGATTCGCCTCAGCGGCCTGCAGGAGCCGGCTCCGTTGAAATTCGGCGAACTCCTCCGGAGTGGTTGGCGATTCCCGAGTCTCCTGCGGAAGTGCGTTCCGCATTTGCCTCATCCACTCGCGAGCGGAATCTCGGTCGGGCAACTCAGGCAAAGGAACGATCGGTGTCACGACAGCACCTCCACGTATCCCCGGCGCAGCGCGCCCGGAGTTCCGTTCGCGGCGGTCGGCTTGATGCACTGCCACACTTCGTCGCAGAGGCCGATATCTCTGAACGACGCAGCATCGGCCTGGGTCAGCATGCTGGGAAGCATCTGTGACACCGGCCGGTTCTCGGGAAGTCGGACCAGGTAGGCATCGACCCGCATGCCTCGTTTCACACACCAACCTCGCAGCGTCAGATCGTCAAGGTATGACAGCATCTCCGCATCCAGACGATCGAAAGCCTCTGCTCGCAGCAGATAGGTCACGTCCACGTCGCTCGGTTCCACGTCGCTGCTGACGAAACTACCCCCGACCCACATGCGAGTGATCTCCCCTGCCAATGCTTCCACTGCCGAGCGGTGAGCATCCCATTCTCCCCAGATTTCCTGCCGTGTAGTAGAGCCGGTGGAGAGCACCAACCTTGCGTACAGATCGTCGAGGGAAGCCGAGTACCGACCCGGCGGGAGAAGCCCGGTCGTCGGATCGAACTCCGGCAAGCAGTCCAAGTGGCGCGATACCCCTCTCGATCTAGTCGCTAAGCGATCGTAGCGGCGCGCCGCGCCGCGAGCACAGAAGCAACTGGATCTCGCTACCCCGGCGAGTGCCTTCAACCCCAGGAAGGGGCGCCGTGGGACTGATCAGAGCGAAGATCACTCAGGCTCGCGATAGTCGCTCTCTCGGCAGATCCGGGTGTAGGCGCACGTCTCGTGTCACCGGATTCAGGCCAACTGAGACCAGACAGAGAGACGCCCGGTGACTCACTTGGAGTCACCGGGCGTCTGCCCTGCGTGCTGGCGGTGGTGAAGGGATTTGAACCCTTGGAGGGCTTGCACCCTCACACGCTTTCGAGGCGTGCTCCTTAGGCCGCTCGGACACACCACCGCGAAGTAGATTACCTGACGCCCGCCGGACCCCGCCGCCGGGTTACCCCGCGAGGCAAAGCGCGAGGTCGTGCCGCCTGTCCCCGGCCCGCCTGGCAGGATCTCCGAGCATGAGTGTGCACATCGGCGCGCAGCCGGGCGACATCGCCGAGCGGGTTCTCCTTCCGGGTGACCCCATGCGGGCGAAGTGGATCGCCGAGACGTTCTTGAAGGATCCCGTCTGCTACACGCAGGTTCGGGGCATGCTGGGTTTCACCGGAACGTGGCAGGGCGTGCCCGTCTCCGTTCAGGGGTCCGGCATGGGGATGCCGTCGGCGTCCATCTACACCCACGAGCTGATCAACGAGTACGGCGCCAAGTCGCTGATCCGGATCGGTTCCTGTGGGGCGCTGGCCGAGGATCTCAACCTTGGTGACGTCATCGCCGCCATCGGGTCCGCTACCGATTCGAACATGAACCGGGTGCGGTTCGACGGGCTCATCGACTATGCGCCGGTTGCGGACTTCTCGCTGCTGCGTACCGCTGCCGATGTCGCCGACCGGCGCGGCATCGCGCTGCGGGTGGGCCCGATCCTGGCCGCGGATGCCTTCTACACCGACCGGCCCGACCTTTACGACACCCTCGCCGACTATGGCGTGCTCGCCGTCGAGATGGAGTCGGCCGCCATCTACACGATCGCGGCCCGCTACCGCGCCAAGGCGCTGACCATCCTGACCGTCAGCGACCACATCAAGCGCGGCGACAAGATGGATGCCGCCCAGCGCGAGCAGGGCTTCTCCGACATGGTGCAGATCGGCCTGGACACCGCGATCGCCTGAGCCGGCCGCTGAACGCCGCTCAGGGCCGGGAGAAGCCCCAGCCGCGCCGCTGAGCGGCACTCAAGGCCGGGAGAAGCCCCAACCGCACCGCTGAGCGGCACTCAAGGCCGGAAGAAGCCCCAGGCGCTCAGGGCCGGAAGAAGTCCCGGAGCAGGGCGGAGCATTCGTCCTCCAGGATGCCCGCGTAGACCTCTGGGCGGTGGTTCAGGCGCCGGTCTCGGACCACGTCCCAGAGCGAGCCCACCGCGCCGGTCTTCGGTTCCCAGGCGCCGAAGACCAGCCGGGACACCCGGGCCAGGACCAGCGCGCCGGCGCACATCGTGCACGGCTCCAGCGTCACGACCAGGGTGCAGTCAGTGAGCCGCCAGCTGCCGGTGAGGATGGCGGCCCGCCGCAGCGCGATGATCTCCGCGTGTGCGGTCGGGTCGCCGGTCAGTTCGCGCTCGTTGCCGGCCGCGGCCAGTTCGACGCCGTCCGGGCCGTAGATCACCGCGCCGACCGGTACGTCCTCCGCCGAGGAGGATGCGACGGAGAGTGCCCGCCGCATCCAGGACTCGTGCTGGGGCCGGAGCATCAGGCCTCGCGCAGCTCTTCCAGTTCGTCGCCGCAGCCGAGCTGCTGGCAGATCTCCGCGGTCACGTCGGCGGGCAGCATGCCCTCCAGGCCGCAGAGGGTCAGCAGCCGGTGCGAGCTGACCCCGAGGTCGGCGAGCAACTCGACGTCGCCGACCGGGTCGGCGTCGGGGTCGGCGGCCGGCCGGTCGTCCTCGTCGTCGTCCGTGCCCGACGGTGGCGCGGCCAGATCGTCGAGTTCGAGGGCCGGCGCCTCGATGTCGGCGAGCAGCAGCGCGCCCAGCCGCGACTCGTCGGCGTACGCCGAGTCGGAGCCGAACACGCGCAGATCCTCGCCCTCGTCCAGGCGCAGGATCACCAGATACTGATCGTCGGCCTCGACGAACAGCAGTGACAGGTCGGCGTCCGGCTCGGCGTCGCGGAGCCGGTCCACCGCCTCGTCGATGTCGGCGGCGCCGGTGAGCGTGAGCTCGGACGCCGTCCAGCCGTTCTTGCCCCGAGCGACGGCGGCAGCGAAAGTCGACACGATTCCCCCCACGGAACTGCGGTCCTCAGCGCCTGACGGTATCCGGTGGTGCGGCGCAAGTGCCGCGCCACGCCCCGAAGGGTGTATCTCAGTTGGCGTGGCGGCGGCGATTCGCGATGAGTTCGCGAAGCCGGGCACCGCGTAGGCGTTGCGGTTGGCTGTGTTCGCGGGCGGACTTCGCATCGGCCAGCGCGGCCAGAAGCTCCAGTCGGCGACGGCGACGATCGGGGTCGAGCCGCGGCGGTACGTGGGCCATGGGCCGAGCGTGCCCAGCCGCGCGGCGTTCGTCAAGGCCGAGTGCGCTGCGCCACCAAAGAGGCACGGTTCGTCTATGGCAGAGCGGTGCAGAGCTGGACATTCACCACAGCGGCCAGTCTCCGGAGGAGATCCAGCGGACCGCCACGAGGGCGGCGGCTATCGACAGCCCGACCCCGGCGGTCATCGACACCCCGGTCGCGACGCCGCGGTCGCCGAGCAGGGCGAGCACGGTGGCCACCGCCCAGGCCGAGAGCGCCGCGGTGAGCGTCCACCACGCGTAGCCGGCCAGATCGCTGCCGATGCTGCCGAACAGCACGAACCAGACCAGGGTGGCGCCGACGCCGGAGAGCAGCGGCCCGGCGGCGATGGGGTGCGGCTCGCGGTAGACCGGCCGAGGGGGCGGGCTCAGCGGCGCGGCCGGGCGGGCGGGCAGCCAGCCGGCGGGCGGGTGCGCCGCCGTGGACCAGGGCCCGTGTTGTTCGGCCATGTCGCCTCCATCCGGCGGGTCAGATGATCCCCTGCCAGCCTATCCACCGGCGGCCGGCAAGCGGAGTCGGACGGCTTCTGCCAGGATGGCTCGGTGCTTCCCCTGCGTACCCTCTCGGTCTTGACCGTCGCGGCGCTCTCGCTCGCCGCCTGCGGCGCGCCCGGCGATGCGCCCGCGGCGACCGCGGTGACCGCGACACCGCAGTTCGTGGAGCCGGAGCAGTCGGTCCTGGCCGTCCCCGCGCCGAGCGCGGCCGCCCCGGAGAAGGCCCCGGTAGGCACCGTGACGTCCTCGGCCGCCCCGACGAAGCCGACGACACCTACCGAGCTGAAATACGCATTCCCGGTCAAGGCGTCCAACGTGGCCTTCCACCCGACCCACGCGAAGTATCCGGCGACGGACATTTTCGCCGACTGCGGTGAGCCGGTGGTGGCGGCCACCGCCGGCGTCGTGCTCGAGGTGAGCCGCAAGGACGCGTATGTGAAGGGTGCGCCGGACGGCCCGCTGAACGGCGGCCTGTCGGTGTCGATCCTCGGCGACGACGGCGTGCGCTACTACGGTTCGCACCTCAGCAAGATCAAGACCGAGATCAAGGCCGGGGTACGGGTCAAGTCCGACCAACGACTCGGCGACGTGGGCCACACCGGCAACGCCAACAACGTCTGTCACCTGCACTTCGGCATCTCCCCGCCGTGCGCCGAGACCGGCGACTGGAAGGTCCGCCGTGGTGTCGTCTGGCCGGCCACGTTCCTGAAGTCGTGGCAGGCGGAGGGCAACAAGAGCCCGGTCGCCACGGTCGCGAAGTGGAAGAAAGCGCACAACTGCCAGGCCTGACAATCGGGTGTGCGAGAGTCTGCCGAGTGAACGTCGCAGTCATCGGTCTCGGCCTCATCGGCGGCTCGCTCCTGCGCGCCTTGGCCGCACACGGGCATCACGTGGCCGGGTACGACCTCGGCCGGCACACCCGGGAGGCCGCCCGCGGGCTGGCGAAGGCCGCCGAGGTCCCGCCGGCCGCCGACCCGCAGGCCCGGACCATCGCGATCCGGGGCGAGTGGCGGGTGGCCGAGAGCATCGCCGAGGCGGCCGAGGGCGCCGAGCTGGTCGTGCTGGCCGTGCCGCTGCCGGCGATCCCCGGCGTGCTGGCGGAGCTCACCGGCCACCCCGGCCTCATCACCGACGTCACCTCGGTGAAGGGCCCGGTGCGCGACCTGCTCGGCGGGCGCCGGTTTGTCGGCGGCCACCCGATGGCGGGCAAGGAGACGTCCGGCTTCGCCGCCTCCGACCCGCACCTGTTCGACGGCTGCGCCTGGGTGCTCTGCCTGGAGCCCGGCGGCACCGACCTGACCGACTGGCTGGCCCTGGCCCGGCTCTGCACCGGGCTGGGCGCCCGCGTCGTGCCCGTCACCGCGGCCGAGCACGACCGGGCGGTCGCCGAGATCAGCCACGTGCCGCACCTGCTGGCGGCGGCGCTGAGCACCGTGCTGTCCGGCAACCCGCTGGCGGGCACGCTGGCGGCCGGGTCGTTCCGGGACGGCACCCGGGTGGCCGGCACCCGGCCCGAACTGATCGCGGCGATGTGCGGCGGCAACGCCCCGGCGGTCCGGCAGGTGCTGGCCGGGATCGTCGGGGAACTTCAGAGCTACGGCCGGGACCTGGCGGCGGACGACCCGATCGCCGTCCTCACCGAGCGGCTGCGGACGCCCAGCGACCTGCGCCGGGCCTGGCCGCCGCGGCCGGGCGAGGCGATCGAGGTGAGCGCGGAGCCGGGCGCGCTGCTGGCGCTGGGCCGGGCCGGCGGCTGGGTCACCGCGGTGCGGGATGACAAAGTCGAGGCAATGCGGCCAGTAAGTGACCGCAATTCCTCCTAGGCTGACGAGGTAACTCCGGACAACAGGACAGGAGACAGGTCATGCCTGGTCAGGTCGGTGCCATCGCCAACGAGCGGGAGGGCCTGCTCGCGTACCTCGCCCAGATGCGGTACGTCATCAAGCTGACGGCGTACGGGCTCAGCCCGGAGCAGTTGCGCGCCGCGCCCACGGCCAGCCCGCTCTCGGTCGGCGGCCTGATCAAGCACTGCGCGTCCACCGAGGAGGGCTGGATCGACACCGTCCGCCGCGAGCCCCGCGAGGTGGACTACAACGCGTACGCCGAGAACTTCGCGCTCGGCGAGGGCGAGACGATCGAGGACGTGTTCGCGAACTACGAGCGGATCGCCGCCCGTACCGAGAAGACCGTCGCGGAGATCGCCGACCTCGACCAGGACGTGCCGGTGGACCACTCGGTGCCGTGGAACCCGAAGGACCTGGACAACTGGTCGGTGCGCTGGGTGCTGCTGCACCTGATCCAGGAGACGGCGCGGCACGCGGGACACGCCGACATCATCCGGGAGGCCGTGGACGGCGGGACCGCGTACCCGATCATGGCCGCCGCCGAGGGCTGGCCGGAATCGCCCTGGATGAAGCCCTGGAAGCCGGCCGCCTAGCCGGCCGAGGCCGCCTAGAGTTGCTCGCCGCGGTCGAGGCGGACCACCCGGCGGTCCGTCACGATCGCGGTCACCAGGTCGTGCGGGGTGACGTCGAAGGCCGGGTTGACCGCCGCCGAGTATTCGGTGACCTCGGCCGCGCCGCGGTCCTCGATCTCCACCGCGGCGCCGGCCGGGGTGTCCAGGTCCACTGTCGACTCCGGGGCGACCACGACGAACGGCAGCCCGGCCCGGCGGGCGCCCAGCGCGTGCGCGTAGCTGCCGATCTTGTTGATCACGTCGCCGTTGGCGCAGATCCGGTCCGCCCCCAGGATCACCGCGTCGGCCTCGCCGCGGGCGAGCAGGAACGGCCCGGCCGAGTCCACCGCGACCCGGAAGTCGATGCCGGCCTCCCGCAGCTCCCAGGCGGTCAGCCGGGCGCCCTGCAGCAGCGGCCGGGTCTCGCTGGCGATGACCCCGCCGAGCACGCCCCGGCGGTGCAGCTCGGTGACCACGCCGAGGGCCGTCCCGCCGGTCACCGCGGCCAGCCCGCCGGTGTTGCAGTGGGTCAGCAGCCGCGGCCGCGCGCCGCACAGCTCGACGATCAGATCGGCGCCGAGAGTGGCCATCGCGGCCGAGGCGGCGATCTCCTCGTCGCGCACCGCGCAGGCCTCGGCGAGCACCGCGTCGGGCCCGGCGGCGAGCCGCGCGGCAGCCCGCCGCGCACCGCGGGCGAGATTCACGGCAGTCGGCCGGGCATGCTCCACCAGATGTACGGCGTCAGCCCGCGCCCGCTCGTCCGTCGCGAACTGCCGGGCCGCCAGGGCCACCCCGAAGGCACCGGCCACACCGAGCGCCGGCGCGCCCCGTACCGCCAGTGACCGGATCGCCGCGACCAGGCCGGCCACCGTGGTGAGCCGCAGGATGCGCAGCTCGCCCGGCAGCGCCGTCTGGTCGATGATCTCGATGGCGTCGTCAGCCCAGTCGATGGTTCGCATTTACCGGAGCCTATCCGGCCGGCACCTCCCACGAATTCGCCCGGCGACCCCCTTCCTGCCTGTTTCGGCACGCGTCTACCATCCCGTCCGAAGCCGGGGGGAGGTTTGATCGACATGTGGCCGTTCAAGCGCGCCGACCGAGCGGCCGCCGTCATCGACCCGTGTCTCGGCGACGCGACCGCCCGGCGGCTCGACGATGCGGCCGGCCGCGGCGACTGGCCGGCCATCGCCGCCCTGCTCGCCCCGGTCGAGGACCAGGACCTGCGCGCCTTCTACGTGGGCGTGCTCGCCGACCGGGATGGGCCGCAGCCGTGGATCGGCCAGTGGCTGGCCGCCCAGCCGCAGTCGGCGCTGCCATACCTGGTCAAGGGCGCGCACGCGATCCAGTGGGCCTGGCAGGCGCGCGGCAACGGCGCGGCGAGCACGGTCTCGGAGGTGCAGTTCGCCGCCTTCTTCGGGCGGCTCAAGGTGGCCGAGGACAGCCTGGACCAGGCGGTGCTCCATGATCCCGAGGACTCGACCGCCTGGGCCGAGCTGATCACCACCGCGATCGGCCGCCGGCTCGGGCTCGAGGAGGCGGAGCGGCGCTTCAAGGAGGTCGTCGCCCGGCATCGCTGGCACCGTTCCGCGCACGCCCGGATGCTGCAGCAGAAATGCGCCAAGTGGGGCGGCAGTGACGAGTCGGCGCTGGAGTTCGCGCGCGAGACCGTCGAGCGGATGCCGGCCGGCTGCAGCCTCGGCTCGATGGTGGCGGTGGCGCACTTCGAGGCGGCGCTGCTGGCGGACGGCCCGACCGCGGACTACCTGGCCCGGCCGGAGGTGCTCACCGAGGTGCGCGCCGCGGCGGACAAGTCCGTACGGCACCCGGAGTTCCGCCGCATCCCCGGCCACCAGACCGCCGACGGCTGGTTCGCCCTGGTCTTCTACCTGGCCGGCGACCACGCGGCGGCGGCCGAGCGCTTCGACGCCATCGGAAACCTGCCGACGGAGCTGCCCTGGGGTTACTACCGGGACGCGGCGCGCGCTTACGCCGAGTACCGGACCGGCGCCTACCGCGCGGCCGGGCGCGTCCCAAGCCCTTAGTCTGGCGCCATGGCATCTCGTGACCCGGTCGCTGACCTGCGACGCATCGCCTTTCTGCTGGAACGGGCGAACGAGGCTACGTACCGGGTGAAGGCGTTCCGGTCCGCGGCCGCGACCGTCGCCGCCCTGCCCGCGGCGGAGCTCACCGAGCGCGTGGCCGCCGGCACCCTGTCGAAGCTGTCCGGCGTCGGCGACGTGACCGCCCGGTGCGTGACCGAGTCGCTGGCCGGCGAGGAGCCCGTCTACCTGCGGCGGCTGGCAGCCACCGAGGGCACCGATCTGCAGGGCGCCGCGGCCGCCCTGCGGGAGGCGCTGCGCGGGGACTGCCACGCGCACTCGGACTGGTCCGACGGCGGCTCGCCGATCGAGGAGATGGCCCTGGCCGCGGTCGAGCTCGGCCATGAGTACCTGGTGCTCACCGACCACTCGCCGCGGCTGACCGTGGCAAACGGGCTGACCGCGGCCCGGCTGCGCAAGCAGCTCGACCACGTGGCGAGGCTGAACGACGCGCTGCCGTCGGGCTTCCGGATGCTCACCGGCATCGAGGTGGACATCCTCGCCGACGGCTCGCTGGACCAGGAGGACGAGCTTCTCGCCCGGCTGGACGTGGTGGTCGGCTCGGTGCACAGCAACCTGCGCGACGACTCGGCGAAGATGACCCGCCGGATGCTGGCCGCGATCGAGAACCCGCACCTGGACATCCTCGGCCACCTGACGGGCCGCAAGGTGGCCGCGGCCGGCGCCGGCGACAAGGGGCACCGGGCCGGCCGGACCCGGCCGCCGAGCGACTTCGACCTCGGCAAGGTGCTCGCCGCGTGCGTCGAGCACGGCAAGGCCGTGGAGATCAACTCACGGCCCGACCGCCTCGACCCGCCGAAGCGGATGCTTACCGTGGCGGTGGAGGCGGGTTGCCTGTTCAGCATCGACACCGACGCGCACGCGCCCGGCCAGCTCGACTGGCAACGGTACGGCTGTGAGCGCGCGGCGCTGTGCGGCGTACCGGTGGACCGGGTGGTGAATTCGTGGCCGGCCGATCGCCTGCTGGAGTGGACCGCCGGTCACTCGGGTGGGAACTAAGGTCCGCGCCGGGACGGCGGCTCCCGTAGGGTCGGCCCGTGGGACAGATTGACGACCTCGCGAACCGATACGTCGACGAGTGGGCACCGCTCAACCCGACCGGCGCCACCTTCATCGGCGTTCCCGACTACGACCGGGAACTCGACGACCTGTCACCGGAAGGCTTCGAGGCCCAGGCCGAGCTGACCCGGCGCACGTTAGCGGAGCTCGATCCGCTGGAGCCGGAGACCGAAGCGGAGAACGTCGCCAAGGACGCCATGCAGGAGCGCCTGGGCCTCGAGCTCGCCCGCATCGACGCCGGCGACGTCGCCAGCGGCCTCAACGTCATCGCCAGCCCGCTGCACGGGCTGCGGATGGTCTTCGACCTGATGCCGACCCAGGGCGAGGAGGCGGTCTCGAACATCTCGGCCCGCCTCGCCGGCTTCCCGCGGGCGCTGGAGCAGTATCGGCGGACCCTGCTCGAGGAGGCCGCGCGCGGCAACGTCAGCGCGAGCGTGCAGATGGTCGAGGTCGCCGAGCAGTGCGACGCCTGGACCGACCCGGCCCGGGACAACTTCTTCCACCGGCTGGCCGACAGCCTGGGCGCCGAGGGCACGCTCGAGGCGGAGCTGCGGCGCAACGCCGCGGCCGCGACCGCCGCCACGGCCGGCTTCGGCGCGTTCCTGCGCGGTGAGCTGGCCCCGCTGGGCAAGGAGAAGCAGGCGGCGGGGCCGGAGCTGTACGACCGGGCGTCGCAGTATTTCCTCGGCGCACGCGTGGACCAGCAGGAGACGTACGCCTGGGGCTTCGAGGAGCTGGCCCGGCTGGAAGGCGAGATGCGGGTCGTCGCGGGCGAGATCGCCGGGCCCGGCGCGAGCGTCGACGAGGCGGTCGCGAAGCTGGACGCCGACCCGGCCCGCAGCATCGCCGGCAAGGAAGCCTTCCGGGACTGGATGCAGGCGCTGGCCGACAAGGCGGTGTCGGCGCTCGACGGCACCCACTTCGACATCCCGGAGCCGGTCCGCGACATCGAGTGCTGCCTGGCGCCGACCAGCGACGGCTCCATCTACTACACCGCGCCGAGCGAGGACTTCAGCCGCCCGGGCCGGATGTGGTGGGCGGTGCCGGAGGGCCAGAAGCAGTTCTCCACCTGGCGCGAGGTGACCACCGTCTACCACGAGGGCGTGCCCGGTCATCATCTGCAGATCGCGCAGACGATCTACCGCGCCGAGCTGCTCAACCGCTGGCAGCGGCTGCTCTGCTTCTGCTCCGGGCACAGCGAGGGCTGGGCCCTGTACGCCGAGCGGCTGATGGACGAGCTCGGTTGCCTGGCCGACCCGGGCGACAAGCTGGGCATGCTCGACGGCCAGGCGCTGCGCGCGAGCCGGGTGATCGTGGACATCGGCATGCACCTGGAGCTGGAGATCCCCCGCGACAACCCGTTCGGCTTCCACCCGGGCGAGCGCTGGACGCCCGAGCTGGGCTGGGAGTTCCTGCTGGCGCACACCCGGATGGATCGCGAGGTGCTGCGCTTCGAGTGGAAGCGGTATCTGGGCTGGCCGGGGCAGGCGCCGTCGTACAAGGTGGGCGAGCGGATCTGGCTGCAGGCCCGCGAGGACGCCAAGGCCCGCAAGGGTGCCGACTTCGACCTCAAGGCGTTCCACCGGCAGGCGCTGGATCTGGGCGCCCTGGGCCTGGACCCGCTCCGGAAGGCCCTCGGCCGCCTCTGAACAGTTTGACCCTATTTGCCAAAACAGCCCGCTCGGCGTCCGCCGGGCGGGCTTTCTCACGAAATCGTCCATATCATGAGACGGACACCGTGTCCGTCCGATCACTATGAGTAGCACTTCAGCGCTACGTAATGTGTTCGTTACCAAACGGAGACGGTCCGGGACAGCGCCGGGACCTCCATTGTGGAACGCTCTCGGTGTTGCCGGACAAACGCCGAACGAGCGCACGAGGCCCCGTTCCCCGCGCGGCCGACAGTCGCCGTCGAGCACCGCCTTCTATCCGTTCCGATGCTGGCCGAGGCCGGTTTCGCCACGCGGTACAACCACCGCGCCCGCCGGGCGTATCCCCCGATCAGCCGAGCCAACTCTGACCCTTGGAAAGGGGTCGCATGATTATTTCTCGGATAGATTGACCCGGATCGGTGCGCCCGCTTGGCTACGGAGGGTAGCCGCCAAAACGGTCTATCGCGGATGCATGGCGGAGGAATAGGCAATGGCAGTCTCGGTGGACAACCGGCGAACCCGTACGCGCTCAGCGCTGACGGCTGTTTTGACGGTCTTGATTCTTGTTCCGGCGACGATCCTGTTCGCCAGCGTGTGGGGCACCATCTCCGACAAACGCGACAGCACGGAGCTGGAGAAGCGGGGCGTTGAGTACATCTCCGCCCTCGCGCCCCTGGTCAGCGCGCTGGCCGAGGCGCAGTCCTCGGCGCTGGCGGGAGTCACGGCCGCGCCGGGCTCGCTGAGCGCCGCGGTCAACGGCGTCGCCGCCGTCGACCAGCGCCTGGGCATCGAGCTGAACACCCGGGAGCGCTGGACCGGCCTGCGGGCGAAGATGGACCAGCTCGCCAAGACCACCGGCAACCCGGCGACGGTGTTCGAGGCGCACGTGGAGGTCACCGACCTCGCCCTGGCCCTCTACAACTCCGTGCGCAACAACTCCGAGCTGATCCGCGACCCCGACAACGACGTCTCGCACCTGCAGCAGGCCATCGGCGTCGACCTGCCGGAGGCGGTCGTTCAGGTCAGCCGCATGGGCGACCTCAGCCAGCTGGTGGCCACCGCCGACGCCAAGGTGCGCGCCCAGCTCACCCCGCAGTTCGGCGCCGCCGTCGAGTCGGTGAACTCGGCGGTCGGCGACCTCACCGACAACCTGCAGGCCGCGGTCGACGACACCAGCAGCGTGACGCTGAGCGGCAATCTGGTCAGCGGCCTGGACTCGTTCCGCCGCGGGGTGGAATCGCTGACCCGCGGCGCCAACCCCGGCGGCACCCCGAACACGGCCACCATGGCGACCGCGCAGAGCCAGCTGCAGACCTCCCTGTCGAACCTCTCCGGCATCGTGTCCCGGGAGATGACCACCCTGCTCGACGAGCGGCTGGACGGCCTCGACTCCGACCTGATCGTGGCCCTGGTCTCGGCCACCGCGGCCGTCCTGCTCGTCGCCGCCGCCATGGTGATGCCGCTGACCGGAGCAGGCCGGCGCATCTTCGTGCCGGTGCCGGGCGAGGGCACCCACGATCCGAACGTGGGCCCGATCGCACCCGACCCCGGCCGCGCCGAGGCGGGCACCCGGCCCCCGGCGTACGGCGAGGCCACCCCGACACGGCGGGAGCAATCCGGTGCTCTTCGGTAGGTTCCGCATCCTCGGCAAGCTGACGCTGCTGGTCCTCATCCCCCTCCTCGGGGTCGTCACGCTCGCCCTGCCCATCATCATCAACCGCATCGACGTGGCCCGTCAGGCCCAGAGCACCGCCGACACCGCCCTGCTCGCCACCCAGGTCGGCTCCGCCGTCCAGGAGCTGTCCGAGGAACGGCTGCTCTCGGTCGGTTACCTGTTCGGCCTCGTCGACCGCCCGGAGCTCGTGGTGCAGAGCGCCGAGGCGACCGACCGCATCCTCAGCCTCAGAGGCCTCGACCAGCCGCTCACGCCGCAGCTGAGAGAGGCCGTGGAGAACGTCAAGAAGCTGGACAGCACCCGCGCCAGCATCCTCGGCCGGACCATCCGGCCGGACCTGATCGTCTCCGAGTTCACCGCCGTGATCACGCCGATCATCAACGGGCTCGGCCTGCAGACGGCCGCCGACCTGACCACCTCCACGGGTCGCCAGGTCTTCGCGCTGGACCAGGCGCTGCGCAGTGACGACCTGATCAGCCAGGCATCCAGCCAGCTGATCAGCGCGGTCGCGACCCAGAACGCCAGCCTGATCAACCTGTTCTCGTCCACGCTGCTCCAGCTGCAGTTCATCATCGGCGGCGCGCAGTCGTACTTCACCCCGGATCAGTACAAGCTGTACGTGGGTGCCCAGCAGGCGTTCGCGGCCCGGGTGGGTGACCAGTTCTTCGCCCGGGCGGCCACCGACCCCGCTTCGGCGGTCAAGCTGCTCAAGCCCGCCAACCTGTTCCCCTCGCTGGCCTCCGTCGTCGTGCTCGGTGGCTTCGTGGAGAAGCGGATCGCCGCCGACGTGGACCTCGCCGTGGCCGACAGCCGGCAGTCCGCGCTCCGCACCGCCGGCCTGGTCGGTGGCGGCGCGCTGATCCTGCTGCTCATCGTGATCGGGCTGTCGCTGATGATGGCCCGCACGGTCGCCCGGCCGCTGCGCCGCCTCACCGGCTCCGCCGACCGGATCGCCCGTGCCGCCGAGGCCGAGCTCGAACGGGTCGCCGACGACGACGCCGAGACGGTCCGGGCGATCCGCCTGGACGACGTCGACGTCGCGGCCCAGGACGAGATCGGCGACCTGGCCCGCGCCTTCGACCGGGTGCAGACCACCGCCGCCCGGCTGGTGGAGCGCCAGGTGCTCGGCCGCCGCAACGTCGCCCAGATGTTCGGTCACGTCGGCCGCCGCACCCAGAACCTGGTCGGCCGCCAGCTCGCCCTGATCGACAACCTGGAGCGCCGGGAGACCGACAGCGACCGCCTGCGCGAGCTCTACCGGCTCGACCACATGTCCAGCCGGCTTCGTCGGAACGCAAGCAGCCTCGTCGTGCTCTCCGGCGCCGTCGGTGCCAACGACCACACGGCCCCGCTGGCCCTGTCCGACGTCGTCCGGCTCGCCCTCGGTGAGATCGAGGACTACACCCGCGTCGACGTCGACGTGCCCGAGGAGATCGTGGTCGTGCCGGCCGTCCTGGCCGACCTGACCCTGCTGCTCGCCGAGCTGATGGAGAACGCTACGTCGTTCTCGCCGCCGCACACCCGGGTCACCGTCACCGCGGCGGAGCTGCGCGGCGGCGCCCGGCTCGCGATCATCGACCACGGCCTCGGCCTGGCGCCGGAGCGCATCGCCGAGGAAAATGCCCGGCTGACCCGCCGGGAACGCCTCGACCTGGCGCCCAGCGAGGTGCTCGGCCTGTTCGTGGTCGGCCGCCTCGCCCGGCGGCACGGCGTCGAGGTCGCCCTGACCGACACCCCCGACGGCGGCGTCACCGCGTGGGTCGACCTCGGCTCGGCGCATCTCGTGACGCGCCGCGAGGCCCTCCCGCCGGTGCAGCCGATCCACGCGACCGTGCCGAGCCAGCACGCCGAGTTCGCGCCGCTGACTGCCGGCGGGTCGGGCCGCTCGGCGCCCGGCAGCGCCCAGCCGTTCGACGCGAACGCGCTGCACCGGGCCACCAAGACCCTCGAGACGGCCCGGTCCTGGAACGCGTTCGCCCCGGTCCGCGCCGGCGTCCCGGCGCTGGAGGCGGCCCCGAACGGCTACGCCGAACAGCCCGTGCACCGGCCGGCCTACGAGGCCCCGGCCGGCTACAACGGCACCCCGGTGGCCGGGCGCTTCCCGGTGGTCACCCCCGAGCTGCCCTCGGCCGGCCGGTACGTCGAGCCCGAACCGCCGCTCGTGGTGGAGGGCCCGATCGTCATGTCGGCGCCGTCCGACGCGATCCAGCTCCCGCACCAGCGCACCGGGTCGGAGGCGTACTACCAGCACCCCGAGCCGCCGCGGTTCGAGCAGCCGGCCCAGCCCGTACCCCCGATGCCGCAGCAGGCCAACGGCCTGGAAGGGCACACCGGCCTGGAAGGCCGAAACGGCGCCCCGCTGCGCCGCCGGGTGCCCGGCAACCAGATGCCGGCGGATTCCGGGCCGCGGCTGCCGGCCAGCCCGCCCACCTCGGACGACGCGCTCGCGGCCCGGGAGGCGTTCGACGCCTTCGAGGCCGGCGTGTCCCGCGCCCAGTGGGACGTCATCGAGCAGGACATGGCCTCGCCGCCGGCCGCCGGCCACCCGCCATTGACCCGCCGGGTGCCAGGCGCGACGCTACCGGTGGGTGAACCGCCCATGAACCCGGTGCCTGTGGCCTCCCCGGCGCAGCCACTCGACCCGGATGCCGCGCGCGCGCAGATGGAGCAGTTCGAGTACGGCGTCGCCCGAGCACTGAGTGAAACCCAGCCACAACCAGAGGGACAACCGCGATGACTTCCCCCTACTCCACCGACACCGGCAACGGTCGCGACTATGCGCACTCCCAGCTGAGTGCCGAGGCGAAGACCTTCAACTGGCTGCTGGATTCGTTCACATCCGGCACAGCGGGAGTCGTCGAAGCGATCGCCGTCTCCTCCGACGGTCTGCTGATGGCCATGTCCGCGATCAAGGACCGGCCCAACGCCGAGCGCCTGGCCGCGGTCGTCTCCGGCCTCACCAGCCTGTCCGGCGGCGCCGCGAGCTGGTACGCGCTGGGCAGCCTGAACCGCGTCATCATCGACATGGCCGACGGCTACCTGCTGGTCACGGCGATCAGCGCCGGCTCGGTGCTCGGGGTCATCGCGGACCGCACCGCCAACCTGGGCACCCTGGCGTACGAGATGACGCTGTTCGCCACCCGGGCCGGCGGCGCCCTCAGCCCGCGCCTCATCGCTGAATTGAAAAACGCCGTGCAGCAATGAGGCACCCGGCCGACCCCGACGACCCGGCACACCCGGCGGCGCCAGGTGTTCGGCCGTTCCTGCGCAACTCCGGCCCCGGCGTGCGGTTCCACCAGGCGCTGCCGCCGGCGCTCTCGCCCGGGCCTCCGCTCGGCGCGCAGGGCACGTCGCTGCGACCGTTCGTCCTCACGTCCGGGCGCGTCGACGGGCTCGACCCGAACATCGGCTTGGAGACCCAGGTCAGCTCCCAGCCGGGCGCGCTCTCCGCGCGCCTTTCGCCCGAGCAACGGGCGATCGTGCACCTCTGCGGCGATCCCACGTCGGTGGCGGAGATCTCCGCCCGGCTCCGGATGCACCTGGGCGTCACCCGGATTCTCGTCGGCGACCTGCGGGCCGCCGGGCACCTTGACGTTCACGTGTTGGAGAACGACTTCCCCGACCCCGAGACCATCATGCGAGTGATCCGTGGACTTCGATCCATATCCTGACCGCCGCATCGTCGGCACGGCACGCGTGCCCAGCGGCCTACAGCGGGCCGCACCACCGGTGCCGGTCAAAATCATCGTGGCCGGCGGCTTCGGCGTGGGCAAGACGACAACCGTGGGCGCCATCTCCGAGATCTCGCCGCTGACCACCGAGGCCGAGATGACGATGGAGGGCGTCGGGGTCGACGATCCGGGCCAGGCGTCCGCCAAGACCACCACGACCATCGCGATGGACTTCGGCTGCGTGACCATCGACCAGACGCTGAAGCTGTACCTGTTCGGCACCCCCGGCCAGACCCGCTTCGCCTTCATGTGGGACGACCTCGTCCGCGGCGCCCTCGGCGCGCTGGTCGTGGTTGATACAACCCGAATTGATGACTGTTATCCCGCGGTGGACTATTTCGAGCGCGCCGGGCTTCCGTTCGTCGTCGGCGTCAACACCTTCAACGGACAGCTCGGCTACAACCTGGACGAGGTGCGCTGGGCCCTGGCCGTCCGCGATGACGTGCCGATCGTCCAGTTCGATGCCCGCTTCCGGGGCTCGGTGCGGGATGCTCTCCTCGTGGTCCTGGACCAGGCACTCGACAAGGCGATGAAGATGAGGGCGCCGTAGGTGTGCGCGGCGTCGCTCCGTAGCCGGTTCCCAAACGGGCCTCCGAACGGGCACAGTATTACGGGCGACTGCATGTGACGGGAGGACGGTGAGCGTGCGAGGCGGATTGGATGATGCGCTCGACAAGCTGGCGCGCCGCGACGAGCTGCGTCGCCGTGCCGCGGGAGAGGCCACCGGCACCCCGCCGGCAGTGGCCGAGCTGGTGGAGGCGATCGCCGCGGTCGTCGGCCGCAACCCCGAGCTCGGGGTGACCGTCGGCGTCGAGGGCGCAGGCGATCCGGTGCTGCTGCACTTCGCGGTCGAGGACGGCATCGTGCAGGTCAGCGCGGACAACTCGGTGGCCGACCGGGTGGCCGAAACGGAGCCGGTGTCACCCCGGCACGCGGATTTCGACATCGACCCGGACGACCCGGAGGCCTATCCCCCGCCGCACGGCTACCGCTTCGACCAGCCGGCGCAAAACGGTCAGGAGACCCGGCGCCTGCACTACCCGGAGCCGAACGACCACGACCGGTATGCCGACACCGCCCAACACCGGCCGGAGCAGTTCCAGCCGCACCCGTTCGCGGCGACGCCCCCGCCGGAGGTGCCCCCGCAGACAAGCCGGCGCATCTACCCCGAGCAGCACCAGGCCCCGCCGGAGCCGAGCGCGGCCCAGCGCGGCATGCCCGCGCCGCTGCCGGAGCCGATCCCGCTCCGGGTCGACACCGAGGAGACGGAGATCGCCGCGAAGCGCCTGGCCGCCCTGCTCCGCGACAACCCAACCCTGCTCCGCTCCCAGGACTGACCCGCGCCGCTCAGGACGGATCGGCGAGGCGGCTGATGGCCTTCTCCACGTCGCCGACGCGGTCGGCCAGCAGGCCTACCGCGCCCACCGCCCGGCTCATCGGGTCGTCCGAAGCTCCGCCCAGCGCCTGCTCGCGCAAATAGGCCTGCTTCACCTCGGCCCACCGCCGCTCCTGCTCCGCGGTGAGCCGCCCGCGCAGCTCGGCCAGCTTCAGCAGGTTCGCCTCCGCGCCGGTCGTCAGCGTCTGCGCCTCGCCCCGGTAGTGGTCGTCGATGACCGTCTCCAGTTCGGCGTCGTTCATCACCGGGACGATCCGTTCGGCCAGCTTGTTCATGTTGCGGTACGAGCCCTGCAGCTTGAACGGCGGCTCGGTGCGCGCCCCGTCAGATTGCCCGGCCGAGGCGATGTACGCCTGGTTGTTGCGCAGCACGATCCGTTGCACCCGGCGCATCTTGCGCAGCACCGACAGCACCTGTTCCAGCTCGGTGGCCGAGTATGCGTGGCTGAGCCGGTCGGGGCGCACCGAGTCGTCGCCGTCGGCCAGGCGGGCCAGCAGCGGCAGGTCGGCGCGGTCGCGGGAGGAGAGCGGCGCCAGCACCTGGTTCGATGTCAGCGCGTTCTCCAGGTACGACAGCTCGAAGACGTCGTCGCGGCCGGCCAGCACGTCGCCGAGGTTCCACACGTCGGCGCGGTTGGCCAGCATGTCCGGGATCCGGAACCGCTGCCCGCTCTCCGTGTACGGGTTGCCGGCCATGCACACCGCGAACCGCTTGCCCCGCATGTCGTAGGTGCGGGTCCGGCCCTCCCAGACGCCTTCCATCCGGCGCTGCGCGTCGCAGAGCGAGATGAACTTCTGCAGCAGCTCCGGTGACGTGTGCTGGATGTCGTCCAGGTAGAGCAGGACGTTGTTGCCCATCTCCAGGGCGAAGGAGATCTTCTCGACCTCCTGCCGGGCGGTCGCGTTCGGCGCCTCGGCCGGGTCCAGCGACGTGACGTCGTGCCCCAGCGCCGGCCCGTTGACCTTGACGAAGACCAGGCCGAGGCGGTTGGCGACGTACTCCATCAGGGTCGTCTTGCCGTAGCCGGGCGGGGAGATCAGCAGCAGCAGGCCGGACTGGTCGGTGCGCTTGGCGTCGCCGGCCGCGCCGAGCTGGCGGGCCAGGTTGTCGCCGATCAGCGGCAGGTAGACCTCGTCCAGCAGCTGGTTGCGCACGAACGCGCTCATCACGCCCGGCTTGAACTCTTCCAGGCGCAGGCGTTCGCGTTCGGCGGCGGCGAGGGCGGTCCGCTGCTTCTGGTACGCCCGGTACGCCGGCACGGCCGTGGCCCGGAACTCGCTCGTGCGGGTCAGCACCTCGTCCAGCCGCAGCTCCAGCTTGCCGTCGGCGATCCGGGGGTGGTTACCCAGCAGCCCGGCGACGGTTTCGGTCAGCGCGGCCGCCGAGTCGTACCGGGTCAGCGCGGTGCCGGTCAGTTCGAGCGCCACGGCCTCGGCGAGGTCGTCGGGCGACCCGGCGTCCGGCTGGGCCGCCTGGAACGCGGTCAGCCACGCGGTGACGAGTTGCTGCCGGGCCGGCAGGTTGTCGGCCAGCGCGTGCAGGTCGTCGGCGTACTCCCGGGGTGCCGCCGCCGGACCGCTGCCCAGCGCCCGATGGAAGCGCTCGACCAGCGTGCGCGCTCCGGCGCTGGTGACGAACCCGGCCGGGGTGCTCGCCAGCTCCTCCACCAGGTATTCGCCAACAAGAGGCGCCGAGCTGAGCTCGGCGCACAGCTCGGGCAGGGCGGCGCCGGCCGAGCCGAACATTTCCCGGGCCCGGACCAGCGAGCCGGCCCGGCGGGCCCAATTCTGCTTGTCGCCCTCGCCGAAGGCCCAGAAAAGCTGGGCGGCGGCGCGCACCGGGCCGGGATAGCGCAGCAGGCCGGCGGCGGCGTGCAGGCGGATCAGCGTCTGCAGGATCAGCGCCGCGTCGGCGTCGTGCACCCCGCGCTCGTAGCCCTCGTCGTAGCGGGCCTCGGCGGCCCGGCGCACGACAGTGAGCAGCGTGCCGTCGGCGGCTGCGGCCGCGACCCCGGCGGGATCGGCGGCGAGCAGGGCCGCGGCGAGGTGCTCACCGCGGTAGACCGCGGCGGTCTCGGAGACGACGGTCTGATTCCAGTACGCCCGGGTGGCCGCGAAGGAGGCGTCGCGGATCGGTGCCCGGTAGTCGGTGCCGGTGATGGCGAACGCCAGCTCGGGCCCGTTCGGCACCAGCGTCAGGTCGATGGCCTGGGTGTTCACCGCGAACGTGTGCCGGCCCAGCCGGATGGTGTTGCCGTCCGCGCCGTACAGGTCGAGGCGGTCGCGCAGCGCCCGGCCGGCCTCCTGCCGCGCGGCCTTGACCCGGCCGTCCAGCTCCTCGGCCCGGACGGTGTCGCCGAGGGTACGCAGCTCGCCCGCGACCGAGCGCAGCTTGCCGACCATCGGATCGGTGGCGAAGTAGGTGTTGACCTCGTCCAGGGTGCCGAGCCCGGCGACCCGGCGCTGCACGCTGGCGAACGTGCGCTGGGCGGAGTTGACGAGCCGATCGGCGCGCCGGGCCCGGTCGTCGAGCAGCGACTGCCGGCGGGCGGCGAACGCCTCGTAGACCTCGGAGCGCTTGGCGCTGAGCTGGTCCACGAAGTCGTCGAAGTCGCCGAACCGCGACTCCAGCGCCTCCACCTGCAGCATCAGCTTGGCGACCTGCTCGTCGCTGCGTTCCGGGGTGTCCGCGGCGGCCAGCCCGGCCGTGACGGACTGCCCCAGCAGGGCGAACTCCGCCGCGAACGCGGCCCGGCCCTCGACCGCGGCCAGCTCGCGCCGGCGGGCGTCCAGGGTGGCGCGGGCCCGGTTGACGCCGCCGAGCACCTCGCCGATGCGTTCCAGGATGGCGACCCGCACGGTGGCGTCGCCGATGTCGAGCCCGCCGACCACCTCGGTGACCACCTGCAGGCCGTCGGCCTGCTCGGTGAGCCGCTCGCCGACGGGCGCGGCCTCGACGACGGTGGCGATCGCGGCCGCGTCGACGACCAGTTGCCCGACGGACTGCTGGTATCCCGCGAAGGCGTCCTCGCGCTGCAGGAACTCGACGGCCCGCCGGGCGGTGGAGTCCACCTCGGCGGCCAGGTCGTGCTCGAGGCTGTCGAGGCGGGCCAGGTCGACGTAGCGCAGCTCGCGCAGGGTGACGATCCGGCCCTGAGCCTGGCGCAGCGAGGCGAGCTGGCGGATCCAGGCGTCCGTGGTGGTGGGCACCTCGCCACGGGCCCGGCGGATCAGCGCGGTGGTGGCGGCGCCGGCCTCCTCGACCGCGGTGGCGGCCAGGGCGGTCAGTTCCTGCACGGACTCGTACTCGTCCAGGACCTGTTCGGCGGTTGCGCGCACCTCCGACAGCGGGGTGCGCAGGTCGCCCAGGTCGCGCTCGCCGAGCCAGTGGTAGTGGTCGAAGAGCCGGCCGCACGCGGCGATGATGGCCTCGAAGACCGCGCCGGACGGCGTCATCTCGTCGACCATCCGGGACACCGAGAGCGCGTCGGCGATGCCCCGTACCAGATCGGCGTTGCCGACCCGGTCCAGCGGTCCGCTGCCGACCGGCTGGGCCGCAGCATAGGTATCCGACACGTACGGCGTCTGCCAGACCTGCATCGGGTGCACCCGGGTCGGCTCGTCCGTGACGTGCCGGAAGGCGATCAGCGTGCCGTCGTCGAACAGCGAATACCCGTGGCAGGTGATCGGGGTGGCGACCTCCTTGCGGATCACGTTGTACGGCAGCAGCAGATACCGCCCCGCGGCCCGCGCGTGGAAGACGTAGAGCACGTCCTCGCCGTTGACCGACCGGACCACCCGCTCGAACTCCAGCTCGCTGACGTCCGCGTCGAACGTCTTCGCCAGGCCGGTGGCCAGGTAGAAGCCGCCCGGGAAGATGATGCCCTGGTCCTCGGGCAGCCGCTGGCAGGCCTGGCCGATGCCGTCGAGGCGCCGCACGTCCCGGGTCCGGGTGTTGAAGATCAGGTGGCGCTGGACGGTCTCCTTGTACGGCAGCACCCGCAGCAGGATCAGCGGCCCGATCCGGGCGTAGGCGATCTCCGCGTCGGCGAGGCTCTGCAGCGGCTCGTCGACCGGCTCGGAGAAGATGCCCTCGCCGTCCTCGGTGTTGTTCTCCACCTTGACGGTCAGGGTGCCGCCGACGGTCTCCACGAAGACCTCGTCCTCGATCGACACGTGCGGGTGCCGGCCGAGGATGTGCTGCTCACGGGTGGTCGGCGTCCACTCGAAGTCGTGCGATGGCGGGAAGACGTGGTCGCGCTCGCCGCGGTTGTCGACGTACGCCACCGAGCCGTCGACGCCGACCTTCCAGCGCAACACCTTCAGGTCGTCCGGCCGCGCCCCGGTCTGGAAGACCGCCAGCAGCAGCCCTTCCAGCCGGCGCAGCTGCAGCAGGTGTGTCTCGCGGTAGTAGCGGTACAGCTCCGCGAAGTCACGCTGGAACACCGGGTTGTCGAGCAGGCCGGGCAGCGCGGCGCCCGCGTCGAAGCGGAACGCCTCGCCGTCGCGGCCGAAGCCGTGCACCGAGAAGACGTCGTCGATCGCCGTCTCCGTCTTGAGCCCGATGAACACGTTGTAGCCGAACAGCATCGAGCCGCCGACCTGCACGATGTCCCGCGGCACACAGTTGTTTCCGGTGCGGATGCGCTCCGCGCCGAGCAGCCGCATCTGCTGCCCGCCGAAGGTCTCCACCCGGCGGGCGTTGAGCGCGTCGGCCCGGGCGGCCAGCTCCTTGGCCTGGCCACCCAGCCGGGCGCGCAGCACCTCGTAGGTGCCGGCGTCCAGTGCCGCGGCCTCGCCGGCCGCGGCACCCACAGCAGCGGTCGTCACTGCTGGGCCACCACCGTGCCGTTGGCCGGCACCGGCGTGCCGGTCAGGGCCGAGAGCCTGGTGTCGGCCACGCCCAGCTTCTTCGCGGCGGCGAGCAGCTCACGCAGCTTGCCCGCGTCCGCGCCGCCAGCCTTGATCTGCTGGCCGAGGAACGCGGCCAGGGTCAGGTTCGCCACGTCGCCGGTCGACACCGAGCCGAGCAGCCGGCCGAGGTCGTCGACGAGGTTTGCCGAGCCGTCGAGGTATCGCGAGCCGAGGCCCTGGGCCACGTTCGAGTGCTCGATGAAGCCGTCGAGGCTCTTGCCCATCGTGATCGAGCCGAGCAGCTTGTCGAAGAAGACCGAGTCGCCGCCGACGATGTCGATGTTCGCCTTCTCCAGGCCGGCCGCGACGACCATCGCCTGCGACGCGGCGATCTCCTTGTGCACGGTGATGCCGGCGAGCCGGATCTCCTTCTCCATCTCCAGCCGCAGCCGGTATTCCTCGTGCTCGCGGGTGGCGTCGTCCAGCGCGCCCATCGCAGCGGCCTTCTCGGTGAGGCCCTCGGCCTCGCCCTTCAGCTTCTCGCGGATCGCCTCGGCGGCGACCAGTGCCTTCTCCCGCTCCACGATGGCCTCGGCGCGACCGGTCTTCTCGATCACCTCGGCGTTGGCGCGGCCGGTCTTCTCGATCACCTCGGCGTTGCGCTCGCGCACCTGGACGTCGGCGAGGCCGGCGGCGGCCGCCTCGGCCTGCGTACCCTCGGCCAGCCGGATCTTGGCACGGGTGTCCAGTTCCGCGGTCTGCTGGCGAGCCTCGGCGAGCAGCAGCACCTCGCGGGCCTTGAACTTCGCGGCGGTCTCGGCGGCCTCCGCCGCCTTGATGTCCTTGACCAGGGCCTCCTGGGCCTCGGCCTCGGCGTTGATGATCACGGCCTGGCGGGTGCGCTCGGCTTCCTCGACCACCCGCAGCCGCTTGATGCTCTCTTCCTGCTCGGCCACGGTCTTGTCGACGGCGATGCGCTCGCGGATCACCTCGGCGATGGCGCGCTTCTCGCCCTCGACCTCCTTGTCCTTGGCGATCGTGGAAAGCTCGGTCTCGCGCTGGCGGCCGATGACCTCGAGCATCCGGTCCTTCTCGATGCGCTCGGTCTCGATCGCGATGACCCGCTCGCGGTTCTTCTCGGCGACCGCGATCTCCCGGTCCTTGTTCTGCCTCTGCACGCCGAGCTGCTGCTCGGTGCGCAGGTGCGCGCCCTCGGCACGGAGCCGTTCCTCGGCCTGCGCGAGCTGGATCTCCGCCGTCTCGCGGGCCCGGATGGTCTCGATCTCCCGGTTCTGCTTGATCTCCGCGTCCGCCTGCCGGCGCTCCAGTTCGAGGATCGCCTCCTTGGCGTCCACGTTCTGCCGGGTGATCTCCTTCTCCTCGTTGCGCCGGAAGTCGTTGGTGCGGATCGCCTCGATCGCGGTCAGCTCGGTGATCTTCCGGATGCCCTGGGCGTCGAGGATGTTCTTCGGATCCAGCGAGCTCATCGGCGTCTGCTCAAGGAAGTCGATGGCCGCGTCCTCGAGGCTGTAGCCGTTGAGGTCGGTGCCGATCACCTCGATGATCTGGTCCCGGAACTCGTTGCGCTTGGTGTAGAGGTCGACGAAGTCGAGCTGCTTGCCGACCGTCTTGAGCGCCTCGGAGAACTTGGCGCTGAACAGCTCCTGCAGCGTCGTCTCACTGCTGGCCCGGGTGGTGCCGATCGCCTGGGCCACCTTGATGACGTCCTCGGTGGTCTTGTTGACCCGGACGAAGAACGTGATCCGGATGTCCGCCCGGATGTTGTCCTGGCAGATCAGGCCCTCCCGGCCGGTCCGGGAGATCTCGATGGTCTTCACCGAGATGTCCATCGTCTCGGCCTTGTGCAGCACGGGCAGCACGACCGCACCGGTGAAGGTGACGTCGACCCGGCGCACCTTCGACACGATCAGCGCCTTGCCCTGCTCCACCTTGCGGAACATGCGGCTGAGGAAGAAGACGACGCCGAGCACGATGAGCAGTACGACGGCGATGAGCACACCGAGTCCGGTGGAAATCACGTCCATCAAGGATTCCTTTTTTTGCCGAGGGGGTGGAACTAGATGTCGCGCTGATCGGGGCGCGTTGCCACGTCGGTCGGGACGATCCAGAAGAACTCGCCGTCCGCGTCGAAGTCGTAGAGCACGGCGACCGTGCCGGCGCGTAGCTCGTCGGCGCCGGCCTGGCGGACCTGCACCACGGCCGACGACCCGTCGGGTGAGTGCACCTCCGCCTGGCCGAAGGTGGCGGTGACCCGGCCGGTGCGCACGATGCAGGTCATCCCGACGAAGTCGGCACGCGAGGGCTCCGCGCCGGCCGGCAGGAACCGCCGCAGCAGCAGCACGGCCAGTCGGGCGATCACCCACGCCACCGCGAGCGCGCCGGCGAGCACCAGCCCGGCCGGGATCGCGCCGAACAACTCGCCGCCGGCGAGCGCGGCGAACCAGGCGACCGCGACGAGCAGAGAGAGCACCACCGAGGCGGGCACCCCGCCGAAGCCGAGGAAGCCGAGGAAGCCGCCGTCGGTGTCGCCGCCGTCGCCATCGGGGTCGGCGCCGCCAACGATGACCACGAGCCAGTAGCCGATGACCACGACGAGCAGCGGGGTGAAAATGACGGCGGGAAAGCTGAGTGCAGCCTCAACGAACCCGCCCATGCAACCCCGCCCCGTTTCCCCATGTCACCGCGACCGCAGTCCGTCGCCGGCCATGGCGACTTGCTCTCCTGCGGTGAAGTCGATGATGACAGGCTGAGTCAAAGCCCGCGCTCCCCCATTTCGACCGCAATCGCCCACTCTTTCGGTCGGCCGGGCGACCGGCACTCTCCTACCTGGGTGAAACATACTTATACCGGCTTAACGGATCCTGGACTCAATCTGTCACATAGAGGCTCCCTATTGACGATTGTGGTTCGGTATGGCGCCATCCCGACGCAGTTGCCGTTTGACATATAGATGGCGCACACTCACGCCGTCTCATTGATCACGGGGGGAGACGGTCCATGCGTCGTGCGTTGAATCGGGTCGCGGCTGTAACGGCGGTGGTCTTCGGGCTGTCCGTCGCGGTGCCACCCGGCGCGGTGCCCTCCGAAGGGGACTTCCCGCTCTCCTGGCTCTGGTCCTGGGCCGAAGTCAACCCGGCGTACTCGGTAGCGCGCGCCATGGTCGGCCTGCCGGTGCAGAAGCGCGGACCGCGCGATTTCGACACGCGTCCGGCCTCCGCCGCCGCGACCGACGCGCACGCAGGCGCCGGGCGCGCGCCGAAACCGGCCAAGAACACTCTCACCCAGTACCAGCCCTACACGCCGGTTACGCCGAAGACCTCGCTGGATTCCGTCGACCCGAGTTTCGATGCCAGGACCAGCAAGCGGCTCGCCGCCAAATCGACGGCGCAGAGCGATGTGTACCAGAACAAGGACGGCTCGCTCACCCGGCGCGCCTTCAGCAGCGCCCAGAACTTCCGGGCCGGCGATGGCACGTGGAAGCCGATCGACACCGACCTGGTGCGCAAGTCGGACGGCCGCCTGCACACGAAGGCGAACAGCCTGGACGTCTCCGTCGCGGGCACGGCCCCGGAGACCGCCGAGGCTGAGCAGGCGCCGGATGACCTCGCGACGATCGCGCTGAGCCCCGGCGAGTCGGTGGGATACACACTCGACGGTGCACAGCCGGTGGCCGCGGTCATCGACGACAGCACGGCGACGTACCGGCAGATCCTGCCCCAGACCGACCTCGAACTGGAGGCTGTCGAAATCGGGCTCAAGGAGACGCTGGTCCTGCGCGCGCCGGGTGCGGTGTCCTCGTGGATCTTCCCGCTGCGCCTCAAGGGGCTGACGCCGAAGCTGACCGCCTCCGGCGAGATCCAGTTGGTCGACAAGACCGGCAAGGTCAAGGCCCGGATCCCCAAGGGCTTCATGGTCGACTCCAAGATCGACCCGGTGTCCAAGCAGGCCACCCGCTCGGAGGGAGTCACCTATCGCCTGATCGAGCAGGACGGTGCGCCGGCGTTGCAGGTCGATGCCGACCGGGCCTGGCTGCTCGATCCGGCCCGGGTCTACCCGGTACGCGTCGACCCCTCCGTCGAGACCGTGGACAACGGGGATGTGTTCGTCGACAACGACAGCTCCACCACCAACCAGAACGGCTTGTTCCTGCCGGTCGGCACGAACAACGGCACCATCAAGAACCGGTCGTTCCTCCACTTCGGAGAATTCCTCACGGTGGACGCGGGCGTCGTCGAGAACAAGAAGATCACCAGCGCCAAGCTCAAGCTCTTCCTGACGTACGCCAAGTGCAACGTGAACCTGCCGTTCTCGGTGCACCGGGCCACGGAGGCGTGGTCGGTCGCGAACCTGACGAACGGATCCTTCCCGGGGCCGGCCATCTCCGCGCCGATCGGCACGCTGACCGTCAGCAACCCCACCGCCGCCTGCACCAACACCGCCGCCGGCGACGCGATCAACGGCATCGGCGACCGCAACAAGGGCGTCTGGGTCACCGTCACCCTGGACCCCACAACCTTCAACGACTGGTCCAGCAATGCCCCTAGCAACTTAGGTCTGGCCCTGACCGCCAGTGAGACCGACGCCAGCGGCTACAAGCTGTTCGACTCGTCCAACACCGGCGTCGACCACCGGCCGGTGCTCCAGCTCACCTACGCGCCGAACGTCGCTCCGCAGATCAACGCCCGGTACCCGGGCAACAACGCCGTCGCGCCGTCGCTCACCCCGGAGCTGATGGTCCGTGGCTACGACGCCGACGCTTACCCGAACAAGGGCCTGAAGTACGTATTCACCGTCTACGACAGCGACGGCAACGAGATCGTCGACTCCGGCACAAACCCGATCAGTTCCCCGACCTGGTCGGTGCCGGCCGGCAAGCTGGCGTGGAACAAGACGTACCTGTGGGGTGCCGAGGTCACCGACCTGATCGACGACGGCCCGGACCTCCCGCTGTGGGCCTTCAACACCGCGCCCCCGCAGCCCGCGCTGACCAGCGGCCTGTCGCAGAACTCGGGCAAGGGCTACGACGCCAGCATCGGCAACTACACGACGAGTGCCACCGACGCGACCATTGCCACCGTCGGCCCGTCGCTGGAGATCACCCGCAGCTACAACAGCCTGGACACCCGGCGGGCCAACGCCTTCGGCACGGGCTGGGCCAGCGTGCTCGACATGCGCGCCACCTCGCAGCCAGGCGCCGCGAGCGGCCTGCAGAACATGGTCATCACGTACCCGACCGGGCAGGAACTCGCCTTCGGCCGGAACGCCGACGGCACCTTCGCCCCGGCGTCCGGCCGGTTCGCCACCCTGACCGAGACCAAGAACGGCACCACGGTCACCGGCTACACGCTGACCGACAAGGACGCCACCGTCTACGCCTTCAACCAGGCGGTGGCCGGCGGCATCTACCGCATCTCCTCGATCACCGACGCCAACGACCGGACGCTGACCGTCGAATACGGCGGCGACGGCAACCCCTACAAGATGACCGGTGCGTCCGGCCGCGCACTGATGATCAATTGGGCCACCCCGAGCGGCTCCAGCGTGCCGCACGTGGCAACGATCGCGACGGAGCCGATCGTCGCCGGCGACTGGAACACGGCCGCCACCTGGCAGTACTCCTACGGCCCCGACGACCAGCTGGTGAAGGTGTGCTCGCCGCTCGACTGGGCCAAGTGCTGGCAGTACGAATACACCTCGGTCTCCCAGCACGCCAACACGGTGATGAACACCGGGCCGATGTCCTACTGGCCGTTCAACGAGACCAGCGGCACCATCGCGAAGAGCGCGGCCCTGACGAACTCCGGCATCGACGCCGCCCGCTACACGAACGTGACGCTCGGCCAGCCCAGCGGGATCGCCGGCTCGTCGGGCACCGCCGCCGGGTTCAACGGCACCAGTTCGTTCGTGCAGCTGCCCAGCGGCCTCATCGCCGACGGTCAGTACCAGTCGGTCAGCATGTGGTTCAAGACGACGACCGCCGGTGGCGTGCTCTTCAGCTACAACCAAGACCCGCTGACCAACGCCACGACACCGCACGACTACACCCCGGCGCTCTACATCGACAAGTTCGGCAAGCTGCGCGGGGAGTTCTGGACCGGGCAGGCCCACCCGATCAACTCCAACGTCGTGGTCACCGACGGCGCCTGGCATCACGTCGCGCTGGCCGGCGCCGGATCGTCGCAGACGCTCTATCTCGACGCCGTGGCGCGGGGCACCCTGAACGAGCCCATCGCCCGGTTCACCGCGGACAGCGCCAACAACGTCAACATCGGCGGCGGCTTCGTCGGGCACTCGTGGCCCGACCACGTCAACACCGGCAACGTCCCGGGGGTCGCCAACTTCTTCAAGGGGTCCATCTCCGACGTCGGGTTCTTCAACCAGTCGCTGAGCCCGGCCGCGGTGACGGCACTACGCCAGTCCGGCGTCAGCGCGCACCCGGTGCTGACCAAGGTCATCCGGCCCAGCGGCGGCGTCACCGCCAAGGTCACGTACGACCAGAAGACCGGCAAGGTCGCCACCGTCACCGACGAGAACAACGGCACCTGGACGATGGGCACGCCGGAGGTGGTCGGCAGCGGTGAGGTGTACGCGGCCAGCGTGCTCGGCGCCCGCCCCAAGGACTACTGGAGGCTCGGCGAGACCGGCACCTCCGCCGCGATCAACCAGGTCGACGGCGAGACCGCCGGCTACAGCGACGTCACGCTCGGCGGGACGGGCCCGTTCGCAGGCTCGCATTCCGCGTCCTTCAACGGCACCAGTTCGTACGTGACGCTGCCGGCCACGGACACTCCGGCGGGTGGGTCCGGCTCGATCGAGATGTGGTTCAACCAGACGAAGGACAACACCGCCGGCGGTGTGCTCTACAGCTATCAGACGGCGGCGATGACCGAACTCGACCAGGCGGCCAGCTGGGTCCCGGGGCTGTACGTCGGCACCGACGGCAAGCTGCGCGGCGGGTACTGGGCGGGCTCGGGATTCGCACCCATCACCTCGACCGGCAAGGTCAACGACGGCGGCTGGCACCACGTGGCCCTGTCGACGAACGGCTCCGTGCAGTCGCTGTACCTCGACGGCGCGCTGGTAGGCAGCCAGACCGCGAGTCCCGTCAACACCGGCGCGACCAACGTTCAGCTCGGGGCCGGCAAGTGGGTCAGCTGGCCGGGGGTCGGCCCGGCCACCGCCGGGTACTTCCCCGGCTCCATCGCCGAGGTGGCGTACTACGGATCCGAGCTGACCGCCCAGCAGGTCGCGGCGCGCCAAGAGGCTTCGCAGCAGACCATCCCGGTCGCGGTGACCGTCACGAACGGGGACGTGAAGCCCATCGTCATGCCGGTCTCGAAGGTGACCGTCACGGGCCCGTCGGGGGAAAAGCTGTCGTACAGCTACGACGTGATGAACGGCAACCGGATGGTCGCGCAGACGGACGCCCTCGGAAACCAGACCAAGTTCGGCTACGACGTCGGCGGCTTCAGCAGCCTCGTCTACGACCCGCGCGGGATCTGGACGCAGAACCTGCAGGACGTTCGGGGCAACACCAAGCAGACGATCAGCTGCCAGGACCAGTCCGCGGACGTCTGCTCGTCGGTCTACTACACCTATTTCCCGGACGCGACCACCACGACGCTGACTCCGGATGCGCGGAACGACCTGCTGCTCAGCGTCCGCGACGGCCGGTCGTCGTCCGCGACGGACGACACCTACGTGACCACCTACGGGTACGACACCCACGGCAACCAGACCACGGTCAAGGACGCACTGGGCCGGGTCACCACGACCGGGTTCACCGACAGCACGACGGAGGCGGTCGACGGAGGTACGGTCCCCGCCGGCTTGCCGACCACGATCGTGACCGCGGGCGGCACCAAGCAGACGGTGCGCTATTTCGCCAGCGGTGACATGGCCGAACTGACCGACCCGGTCGGCAAGGTGGTCACCTTCGGCTACGACGGCATCGGGCGGCTGCTCACCGAAACCGAGTACACCGACACCTATCCCAACGGCCTGGTCACCTCGCACAGCTACGACAGCCTCGGCCGCGAGGTCACCGTCACCACGCCGGCCGTCACCAACCGGGTGACCGGCGCGGTGCACACGAGCCGGACCACCATGACCTACGACGTCGACGGCAACGTTCTCGAGTCCAAGGAAGAGGACCTCACCGGCGGCGACGCGCCGCGGACCGAGAAGCACACCTTTGACGCCTTCGGCCGGGAGCGGACCGCAACCACCGAGGGCGGTGCGGTCAGTACCTACGACTACGACACGTACGGGCGGATCGTTCTCGAGTCCGGTGCGGCCGGCGACGTCACCCGCAACGCGTACGACCTCGAGGGCAACCTCCTGACCACCACCCTGGTCGGTTTCACCGGTGACCCGAACAACCCGGAGTCCGCGCACGACGTGGTCGTGTCGGGGCGCTCCTACGACCCGGCCGGGCAGCTCGCGACCGAGACCGACGCGATGGGCTGGACGACGTCCTACACCTACTACGACAACGGTCTTGAGGCCGGGCAGATCCGCTCCGACGGTACCGACAGCTTCCAGACGTCGTGGAACTCGTTCGACGCCGCGGGCAACATGGTGCGCTCGATGACGAACCACTGGGCGACCAAGGTCGAAATGAGCTACGACGCGGCCGGAAGGATGGTGTCCAGCACCGCCGACCCGGACGGTTTGCATCGCAAGACCTCCGCGACGTACGACCGCGACGACAACGTGGTCGCGACCACCCAGCGCGACGCCAGCGGATCGACAGTCGGTCGCACCGACTCGCTCTACAACGCCACCGGCGATCCGCTCGCCGAGACCACCTACACGTCGAACGACCTGACCCCGGTCGACCGGTGGAAGCTGACCGAGACGACCGGCACCCGCGCGGCCGACTCCGTCGGCAACAACCCGGGCACGGCGGCATCCGGCGTGACCTGGTCCACCGAGCGCGGCGGGTCGGCCATGTTCAACGGCTCCAGCGCGGGCATCGTCGGCGACAGCCCGGCGGTCGACACGACCCGCAGCTTCTCGGTGTCCGCCTGGGTCAAACTGACCAACAAGGGCCGCAACCGGACGGTGGTCGCCCAGGACGGCGACCGGGTCAGCGCGTTGAACCTGCAATACCAGGGCTGGTCGGACCGCTGGACGCTGAACATGCCGTCGGAGGACACCGACGACTGGTACGGCCGGCAGGCCACCAGCACCTCGGTGCCGCAACTCAACACCTGGACCCACCTCACCGGCGTGTTCGACGCCGCCGCCGCGGAGATGAAGATCTACGTCAACGGCACGTTGGAGGACACGGCCCCGCTCGAGGACAGCACGTGGTCGGCCCGCGGCCCGCTCACCATCGGTAGTTCGAAGTGGATGGGCAACCCCGCCGACCCGTGGCAGGGCGGCATCAGCGACGTGCAGGTCTACCAGCAGACGCTCGACGCCACGCAGGTCGGGCAGATCAAGGCGGCCACCGCGCCGTCGGCCAGCGCGAAGGTCATCCGCACCTCGTACGCGTACGACCAGGACGGTGAGGTGATCTCCAGCACCGACCCGAACGGCAACACGAGCTACTTCACCTACGACGAGGCTGGGCAGGCCGTGAAGGCCACCGCGCCCGCCGCGCTCGCGGAGACCAGCGGCGCCGCGGCGGTCACCGCCAACGCCGTCGCGTGGACCGGCTACAACACGTTCGGCGAGCCCACGGACGACAAGGATCCCAACGGGAACTGGTCGGTGACCGTGTACGACGCGGAGGGCCGGCCGGTCTCGGAGAAGTCACCCAGTTACCTGGCGCCGGGCACCAGCACGGCGGTCACGCCGGAGGTCGTGAGCAGCTACGACACCTCCGGGCGGCTGGCGAAGATCCGCGACCCGCTGGGCAAGGAGACGTCCTACGTCTACGACCAGCTCGACCGGGTGGCGTCGGTGAAGACGGCGGATCAAGCCGTCACCAAGTACAGCTACGACCTGCTCGGCGACGTGGTGTCGACGACCGACCCGACCGGCGCGGTCAACACGATGACGTGGGACTACCTCGGCCGCAAGCGGACGTCGACCGACGTGGTGCGCCAGACCGGCAGCAACTACACCACCTCGTACGAGTACGGCTACGGCGGCTGGCTGTCGAAGGAAACCTCCCCGGGCAACGTCTCCACCAGCACCGAGTACAACAGCCTCGGCGAGACGGTCAAGGTCATCGACGGGGCGAACAACCCGACGAACTACACCTACGACAGCGTCGGCCGGCTCGCCCGCGTGACGTTGCCGGACTCCACCTACACCAAGACCGCGTACGACCTGGCCGACCGCCCGGTCAAGGTCAGCGCGCACCAGGCCGACAACACCGAGCTGAAATCCAACTCCACCGAGTACGACGCGGCCGGCAACATGGTGGCGAGCACGGACGGGCGCGGGACGGTCACCAAGTTCTCCTACGACGTGACCGGCATGCTGATCCGGGAGACCCAGCCGATCAGTGCCTCGGACACCATCGAGACGACCTTCGGCTATGACCTGGCAGGCAACCGGACCCGGTTCACCGACGGGCGGGGCAACGCTTTCTGGACGACGTACAACTCGCTCGGTCTCCCGGAATCGCAGATCGAACCGTCGACCACCGCCCACCCGCAGGCGGCCGACCGGACCTTCACCGTCGCCTACGACGCCGCGGGTCGCGCGGTGAAGCAGACCCTGCCGGGCGGTGTCACCACCACCAACGAGTACGACGTGTTGGGGCAGCTCAAACGCCAGACCGGTGCCGGTGCCGAGGTCGCCACGACCGCGCGCGACTTCGACTACGACCTCGCCGGCCGGCTCAAGTCCTTCTCCGGGGCGACCGGCACCAACACGCTGCAATATGACGACCGTGATCTGCCGACGTCCATCACCGGCCCGTCCGGCGACACGACGTTCGAGTACAACCCGGACGGCGCGGTGACGAAGCGCACCGATGTCGTCGGGCCCACCACGTTCGACTACGACTCGGCCGGCCGGCTCTCCAGGCTGACCAACACCGGTGCGGAGATCAAGCAGAGCTACACCTACAACAACCTGTCCCAGGTTGACAAGATCACCTTTGGCACGACGGCCGCCCACCGCAAGTTCACCTACGACAGCCTGCACCGGCTGACCGACGACGAGCTGCGCAGCGAGGCCGGCGGGTCGGTCGCGAAGATCCACTACGACTGGAACAACAACGACGACCTGACCGGCAAGACGACGACCGGCTTCGCGGGTGCCGCCGCCAACACCTACACCTACGACCTGGCCGACCGCCTGACCTCATGGAACAACGGCGCCGCGACGACCGCGTACGCCTACGACAAGGCCGGCAACCGGGTGCAGAACGGCACCAAGCTGTTCACGTACGACCAGCGCAACCGGCTGCTGACCGCCGACGGTTCGACGTACGCCTACACCGCGCGCGGCACCCTGAAGACGGCCGGCACGAACACCACGTCGACTGACGCGTTCGGCCAGGTGATCACGCAGACGGGCAGCGGCACCAGCGGGGAGTACAAGTACGACGCGCTGGGCCGGGCGATCAAGACGGGCTTCGCGTACAGCGGGCTCGGCAACGACCTGGCGGCCGACGGCACCTCCAACTACGTGCGCGGACCCTCCGGCGAACTGGTCGGCGAGGCCTCCGGTGGCGTCAACCGGTTCGCCTGGACCGACCTGCACTCCGACGTGGTCGGCCAGTTCCGGACCAACAGCACCACGCTGCCCGGCTCGGTGACCTACGACCCGCTGGGCAAGGTGACCGCCACCAGCGGCCTGCTGGGGAGCCTGGGATACCAGTCGGAGTGGACCGAGAGCTCCACCGGTCGCGTCAACATGCACGCCCGCTGGTTCAACACGGACACCGGCCAGTTCGACACCCGCGACACCGCGTCGAACAACCCCGCGCCGGATTCCATCAACGCCAACCGCTACCAGTACGGCGACGCGAACCCGCTGACGGTGACCGACCCGACCGGCCACTGGGGATTCAAGTCGGTCTTCAAGGCCGTCACCAGCACGGTGACCAGCGCCGTGTCGACGGTGAGCAGCTACGCCTCCAGCGCGTACAGCTCGGCGAGCTACTACGCCCAGAGCACGGTCAAGGCCGTAACCACCAAGGTCAAGGCGGTCGGCAAGAAGGTCGTCAAGAAGGTCGTCAAGGCCGCGAAGACGACAGTCGCGCACGTCAACAAGGCCCGCAAGGCCATCACGAAGAAGTACAACCAGGTCAAGAAGCAAGTCAAGAAGAAGATCAAACAGGGCCGCAAGCTGATCGCCGACAAGGTCGCCAAGGTCAAGAAAAAGATCAAGGCGAAGATCGCAAAGGTCAAACAGATCGGCAGCAAGATCAAGGCGAAAGCCGTCCGGACGGTCAAGAAAGCCGCCGGGGCGGTCAAGGATGCGGCCGCGGCAACCAAGAAGTGGGCGGCTGAGCACAAGGACGCGATCATCGAGGTCGCGGCCATCGGCGGCGCGATCCTGGCCGGCATGGCGTGCACCGCGGTAACCGGCGGGGTGGGCGCGGTGGCCTGCATGGCCGGCACCAGCGCACTGATCAACCTGACCAAGGACGTGGCACAGGGCGACATCCACTCGGTCGGCGACGCGCTGGGCTCCCTGGGCACCGGGGCGGCGACCGGGCTGGTCGGCGGCGCCAGTGGCCTCGCAGCCGGCAAGGTCAGCGCGCTGGTCGGCTCCAAGGTGGGCACCGGCATCGCCGGCCGCATGGTCACCGAAGCCACCGAGAACGGCATCGACGAAATCGTCAGCCAGGGGTTGACGACCGGCCGGGTGGACGTGAAGTCCGCGCTGCAGTCGATCGTGCCGGGCGCAGGCGCCCTGAAGCGCAAGACCAAGGGCAAGGGCGCGACCCCGGCAGGCGGCGGTGGCGGTGGCGGTGGCGGTGGCGGCCCACGCTGCCCGACTCACAGCTTCGAGCCGGACACGAAGGTGTTGATGGCTGACGGGTCGGCGCGGCCGATCGAGGACGTGAACGTCGGGGACAAGGTGAAGGCAACGGACCCGCAGACGGGCAAGTCGACGTCAGAACCGGTCACTCAGCTGCACCGCAACACCGACCGGAAGTTCTCGGACGTCACGGTCAAGGACCAGAACGGCAAGGCGTCGGTGCTGAACACGACGCAGAACCACCCGTTCTGGAACGAGACGAACAAGAAGTGGTCGGACGCCAAGGACCTCAAGCCGGGCGACGAGCTGAAGGTTGCCGGCCAGGGCGAAGTCGTCGTCAACAAGGTCCGCAACTACAACGACACCAAGGAGATGCGCGACCTCACCGTCGCCAACATCCACACGTACTACGTGGTGGCAGGTCAGAGGCCAGTTCTCGTCCACAACAACGACCCTGTGTGTGACATCCCCACCCTGAAGGGCTATGCCAGGCAGATCCGGGAAGCTGGAGACAGCCCTCAGGCGGTTGAGCGCAGGGTGATCGCCGTGGGTCAGGACGCTGCGGGTAATCTGACTGTTGGATCCAGCAACGGCCTCGATCGAGGCATGAAGGCGATGGCAAAGAAGCTGAATATCCGGCCTGTGAGAAACACCGCCGGCAACCACGCCGAAGAGGACCTGATGCTCGACAACCAGAGCCTTCTCGACCCGCCGTTGAAGCGGGTGGCGAGCGATAATCAGGGTGCTTGTGGCGTGGATAGGCATAACTGTGCAGGGCAGATGGACAATTTGGGAATTGAGCACAACTGATGACCGTCTTCGATCTGGATTCAGCTGTCGACAGCTTGGTTGAGGCTGTGTCCCCGCTCTCGATGCGCGCCAAGGCTGCACTCTTCGGCGCCTGTGGAACGGCGTTGCTGCCGTTGCTGGACCAACTGGAGCGCGCGACGGCAGGAAGATGGTCTTTCCCGGCTGCGCGTGAGGCGGTTGACTTAATCGCCAATTTCGCGACAGGAACGATTCCTGAGGGGAGTTACGAAGTAACGCGCCGGTTCCTTCTAGAGTCCGGCCCCAACGGGCACGAATTGGATTCGCCCTGGAGCACCTATGCACAGGATGCGCTGACTTGCATCGATGCCGGATTGGTCGCGGCCTCGGTCGGTGGACGGCACGAATTCAGGCCTGCCTGGATCTTTTCGGCTTTGGAGCCGATGGTCGCGTCACTCAACGACCGAGGGTACGATGTGGAGTTCGACGCGGTCGAGACCGGAAGTACCGACCTTCAAAGGGAAATCGACATAGCCATCAACTTCCTCTCTGCGTCAACCACCCGCCTCGCCCGCCTTGAAGAAGTCAGTCCTGTTGCATATGCACGGCTAGTTGATGAGGCACTCGCCATCGTTCCTCCTGTCGATAGAGGCCGGCCTCCGCAGTGGTGACCAACGGCGGCACTCAGAGCGCACCGCAGGTCCCCATGATCTGAACGCCTGCGCGGAACGACCTCCCGAAGCGGCGTGCACCGAACCGGCGGTCCACGAACCGGACACCCCGCCGCGACCTGAGAGTTCCGTGACGTCCAGAAACCTTGCGCACACGCTCAGCCCGCTTCGCGCCGCCTGGCAGCGGCGACCTGGTGATCTCTAGGCGCGCACCGCACCAAGATCCCCTGCGGCTCGGCAGCCGAGCGGGATTTCGACCCGCGGCGACGCGCTGCGCCAGATCGACAGCCACTTGCCGCGGAATCGTACCAATCATCGGTGCACCCTAAGCCAGCGTCGACGGCCGCCAGCCGACTGGGGACGGACGCTGGAGGTCGCACCCGCGCCGCGCCTCGGAGTCGATCCCACCCGTCCACCCAGCGTGGCCGGGGGGGCCTCCTGATCGAGAAAGCGCAGCATCAGCGACACGCCGCTACTCAAAGTTACATCAGGGTAGCCGAAGGTTCAACCGAGCGACATTACTCAGAGTTGCCATCTCATGGCAACTCTCCACCCTTTGGTGGTTTTTGGGTTCATTGTCCTGACGCTGGGTAGCGTGCGCCTTTATCCCTTTTGTGCCCCTCTCTCAATGCCTGAGATGTCTGACATGGGCCAAAAGGTCGATCTGGCCCGACGGACGGATCGCCGCCCTTGTTGCACTCTGCGTAGCGACCTATTGTCCCAATTAGTCCAAGAACACGGACAAGAGTTGCGGACTAGCTACGCAGATGGTGACGAAGGAGGGTGCGCGATGACGGCAGCCGACAGCTGGTTCCTGGTGGTCGCCGGGTACGCGATCATGCTGGCCTGGCCGGTCTCGACGCTGGCCCTGGTGAGCTTCGCGGTCCGCTACGTCGCGTCGCACCGTACCGCCGCCGTCAGCGCCGCCCTGGAGCACGGTGACGGCACCCCGCAGCACTTCTGGATCATCGTGCCGGCGCTGAACGAAGAGGTCGTCGTCGGCAACACCGTCCACGCCGCCCTGGGGCTCAGCGGTCCCGGCGGCACGCTGGCCCGGGTGCTCGTGGTGGACGACGGCTCCGACGATCGCACCCCCGAGGTCCTCGCCGCCATCGACCACCCGCGGTTGCAGGTCCTGCGGCGAGACCTGCCCGAGGCCCGCAAGGGCAAGGGCGAGGCGCTCAACGCCGCGTACCGCTACATCGCCGAGCGCACCGCCGAGGCCGGCATCGCCGGAGACAAGGTCGTCGTCGGCATCATCGACGGCGACGGTCAGGGCAGCCGCAACATCCTGCTCGAGGTGTCCCGGATGATGCGCGACACGCGGATCGGCGCCGTGCAGGTGCAGGTCCGCATCCGCAACCGCGACAAGCTGCTCGGGGCGGTGCAGGACCTGGAGTTCGGCGCGATCGTCAATGCCTGCCAGAGCCTGCGCGACACGATCGACACCGTCGGCCTCGGCGGCAACGGCCAGTTCACCCGGCTGTCCGCGCTGCTGGCGCTGGGTGACGCGCCCTGGTCCGCCTGCCTGGTCGAGGATCTGGAGCTCGGGCTGCGGCTGCACCTCGACGGGGTCGGCATCCGCTACACCGCCCGGGCCTCGGTCACCCAGCAGGCCGTGGTCGACCTGCGCCGGCTCACCCGGCAGCGCACCCGCTGGGCGCAGGGCAACATCCAGTGTGTCCGGTACCTGCGCCGGCTGATGTCCGCCAAGCGGATCAGCACCACCTCACTGCTTGAGGTCATGCACTACCTGATCTCCCCGTGGATCAACGCGGTGGTCACCGCCGTCCTGATCGGCGCCGCCGCCGCGGCCACGGTGGGCCTGCTGGCCGGCCACCCGGTGCCGTACCTGCACACCTGGTCGGCACTCGCCGGCAGCGCCGGGATGTGGCTCGCGGTCACCTTCTTTCCCGGCCTCGTCTGGGCGCTGGTGCACCGCCGCCGGCTGCGCGACGAGACCCTGCCCCGGCTGCTGATCGCCGCGGCCGCGTACCCGGTCTTTCTGCTCCTCGGGCTGGTCGCCACCTACCGCGCCATCGGCCGGCAGGCCGCCGGCCGGCAGGCCTGGGCCAAGACCGAACGGCTCGCCGAGGAGCCGCTGCCCCAACCCCGCCAAGTAGCACTCGCCGCCTGAAGTGTCCCCCCGCTCCGAGGAAGGCTTCCCCCACATGTCGCTCCCCGAAGTTCACCTGATCGGCGGCACCCGCCCCGAGGCCGTCAAGCTCGCCCCCGTCGCCCTGGCCATGCGCGCCGCCGGCCTGGTCGCCCCGGTCCTGGTCGCCAGCGGCCAGCACCCGGCGATGGTCAGCCAGGCCCTCGCCGCCTTCGACCTCACCCCGGACGTCACGCTGCGGGTCGAGCGCGGCACCGGCAGCCAGGCCGAACTGCTCACCGAGATGATCCGGCAACTTGACGCGCTGTGGGCCGAGCGGACCCCCGCCGCCGTGCTCGTGCAGGGCGACACCACCACCAGCCTCGCCGGGGCACTCGCCGCGTTCTGGCGCCGCATCCCGATCGTGCACCTCGAGGCCGGGCTGCGCTCCGGCGACCTCGACTCGCCGTTCCCCGAGGAGGCGAACCGCCGCCTGGTTGCGCAGGTCGCGGCGCTGCACCTGGCGCCGACCCCGCTGGCCGCGATGAACCTGCTCGACGAGAACATCGCCACCGCGGACGTCCTGATCACCGGCAACACCGTGGTGGACGCGACGCTGGCCGTGGCCGGCCGCCGGTTGCCGTTTGAGAACCCGCGGGTCGCCGCGGCGCGGGCGAACGCCGCCGGGCGCCGGCTGATCGTCGTGACGGCCCACCGGCGGGAGTCGTGGGGCGCGCCGCTGGACCGCATCCTGGCCGCGGTCCGCCTGCTCGTCGAGCGGTACGCGGACATCGACGTGATCCTGCCCAGCCACCCCAACCCGGCCGTCCGCGCCCAGGTCGAGGCCGGCCTCGGCGGCATCGAACGGGTCACAGTCACCGACCCGCTGCCCTACCCCGACCTGTCCCGGCTGCTCTCCGAGGCCTACCTCGTGCTCACCGACTCCGGCGGCATCCAGGAGGAAGCACCGTCGTTCGGCGTGCCGGCGCTGGTGCTGCGCGACGTCACCGAGCGGGTCGAGTCGCTGCACGCCGGCTGCGCCCGGCTGGTCGGCTCCGACACCGACCTGATCGTCAAGGAGGCGGCGGCGCTGCTTGACAGCAAGGTTCGCCGCGATGCGATGACCGCCGGCGGCAACCCGTACGGCGACGGCCTCGCCGCCGCCCGCACGGCCCAGGCCACCGCCGCCCTGCTCGGCCTCGCCGCGGCGCCGTCGCCCATGCCCGCCGGCTTCGCCCCCGCCACCGCCGCCACGTTCGGAGCGTCCAACTGATGTGTATCTCCAGGGTCTCCCGCCGCACCTTGCTCGGCGCCGGCGTCGCCGCGACCGCGACAGCCGTCCTCGGCGTCGGGGTCGTCAACGCCGACGCTGCCGCCCGCACCAGCGCGATCGCCGCGAAGTCCGGCAAGGCCGCACCCGGCGGCGGCACTGCGAAGACGCTGATCCTCTACGACACCACCGGCGACTACGGCTGGCTTGGCGAGGTCTACGCGACCCAGACGGCGAACCTGAGCTCGCACTTCGGCTCCTGGACCGCCGCGCCGGTGGCGAACTACCAGGCCGGCGACCTGAACGCCTACACCGCGCTGATCTACCTAGGCTCGACCTACGACGAGCCGCTGCCGGCCGCCTTCCTGGCCGACGTCATCGCCACCACCAAGCCGGTGACCTGGGTCTTCGACAACATCTGGCAGCTCGCCGCGCGGGACGCCGGCTTCGCCGCCGCCCGCGGCTTCACCAGCGGCACCTTCGACTTCGCCGCGGTGGCCGAGGTCGGCTACAAGGGCCGCAAGCTGACCCGCGACACCATCGACCGGTCCGGGATCATGAACCTGTCCATCACCGATCCCGCCAAGGTCAAGACCCTGGCTACGGCGGTACGCCCGGACGGCTCCAGCTTCCCGTGGGCCGTGCAGTCGGGCAACCTCACCTACGTGGGCGAGATCCCGTACGCGTACGTCAGTCACGACGACCGCTACCTGGCCTTCGCCGACCTGCTCTTCGACTCGCTCGGCAACACCGGCGTCTCGCGCGAGCGGCACCGCGCGCTGGTCCGCATCGAGGACGTCGGCCCCGACGCCGACCCCGCCGAGCTCCGCGCGGTCGCCGACTACCTGTACGCGCAGAAGGTGCCGTTCAGCGTCGCCGTCATCCCGCGCTACCGCGACCCGAAGGGCGTGCAGAACAACGGCAAGGCCCAGGACTACACCCTGGCGCAGAAGCCGAAGGTGGTGGCGGCGCTGAAGTACATGCAGCAGCGCGGCGGCACCCTGATCATGCACGGCTACACCCACCAGTTCGACACCGTCGCGAACCCGTACGACGGGCAGAGCGCCAACGACTTCGAGTTCTACCTGGCGCACGTCGACGCGAACAACAGCGTCATCTATGACGGCCCGGTCCCCGGTGACTCGGTGGCCTGGGCGGCCAGCCGGATCTCCGCGGCGGGCCTGACCTTCGCGCTGGCCGGACTGAGCGTGCCCACCACGTTCGAGTTCCCGCACTACGCCGGCAGCGCGCTGGACTACCAGGCAGTCAACTCGGCCATGGGCAAGCGCTACGACCGTGGCCTGTACTTCCCGGGCGTGCTCACCGGCGCGAAGGTGGACTACACCCGCCAGTTCGGACAGTTCTTCCCGTACACCGTCCGTGACGTCTACGGCTCGGTGGTCATCCCGGAGAACATCGGCAACGTCGAACCGGACTCCTTCAACAACCACCCGGCCCGGCTCCCCGCCGACCTGCTCGCCTCGGCCGCCCGCAACCTGGTCGTCCGCGACGGCGTGGCCAGCTTCTTCTACCACCCGTACCTCGGCACGGACCACCTCAAAGAAATGGTCACGGGCATCAAGGCGCAGGGCTACACCTTCGTCGGCCCTGACTCGATGCTGGCCGGCTGATGCCGGGTACGGCGGAAGTCGTCGCCTTCTACGCACAGTCCTGGATCAACTGCGATCCCCGGGCGGCCCGCCGGGTCATCGCCGGCGACGCCGAGATCGAGTGGAACCTGGGCGTGCCGGTCGACGACGAGGAACTGGTGCAGACCCTGGATCGGATCGCGGCGTTCGCCGACGCCGTCACCATCGCCGCCACGACCTGCGTCGACGACCGGGCGGCCTTGCTCTACGACTGCGCGGCCCCGTTCGGGACCGTCCGCATCGCCGAGTTCGTCACCGTCACCGACGGCCTGGTCAGCGAGATCCGGCAGGTGTACGACGTAGCGGCGCTGCGCCGCTACTTCCCGGGCCTGCTGGACAACTGACAGAGACAGTCAGCGCGCCGGGGTGGGCAGCGTGTGGTCGAGCAGTTCGAAGAGCTTCTCCCAGTGCCGCTGCTCGGCCGCGGCCGAGAAGGCAGCGGTGTCGGCCATCGTGAAACCGTGCGCGGCGCCGGGATAGATCTCCGACCGGAACGGCACGTCCGCCGCGTCCAGGGCGGCCTCCAGCCGGTCGATCTGCTCCTGCGGCATCGAGGAGTCCTGGTCCGCGTGGGCGAAATACACCTCGCCCTTGATCTCGCCGATCCGCAGGTGCGGGCTGTCCGGCTCCTCGGTGGCGAGCCGGGCGCCGTGGAAGCTGGCCAGCGCGACGATCCGTTCCGGGTAGGCCGTCATCGCCCTGAGCCCGTTGGTGCCACCCATGCAGTAGCCCACGACCGCATCCGGCCCGGCCGAGACGCCGTCCTGGACGGCCAGGAAGTCGAGATAGGCCCGGGTGTCCCGGGTGATCGCGGCGGCGTCCAGCGCCTGGATCAGCGGCCAGACCCGGCCGAAGATCCGGCCGCGCTCCGCCGGGTCGGTCAGCCCCGTCAGGTCGGCGATGGGTGCGCGGCCGCCGCGGTAGAGCAGGTTCGGCGCGAGCACCGCGTAACCGCGCTCGGCGATCCGCTCGGCCATCTCATAGATGCGCGGCCGCAGGCCGAAGGCATCCATGTAGAAGAGCACACCCGGGAACGGGCCGTCGCCCTCCGGCACCACGAGGTATGCGTCGGCGACCCCGTCGTCGGTCGGCACGTCCACCATCGTCTTGCGCATCGACTGCCTCCTCAAATGCACTGGGTGACCATCGCGAACGGTAGCCCGCCCTGGAAAGGGAACGGTCGGGGCCTCCCGACCTCTTACCCTCCGTGAGCTGGATACCCCGGACGGTCGGGTCGCTTCAGAGAGATTTAAGGATTTTCCCCTCTTTCTTTAATGCACCCAGGGTCAGGATCAACGCCGTCGGCACCCCCCGCGATCGGAGTCATCCATGACACGCAACCGTCTCCGCCTCTCGATTTATGTGTCAGCGGCGTTACTCGCCGTAGGCGGAGGCGCCGTCGCGGCGGTCGCGGCGACGGCCCCGGCCGCCATCGCGGGCGGGCTGACCGCCACGTTCAGCAAGGACTCCGACTGGGGCTCCGGCTACCAGGCCCACTACACGATCAAGAACACCGGCGGCGCTGCCGTCTCGGGCTGGAAGCTGACCTTCGCGCTGCCGGCGAGCGCCAAGATCGGCAGCTTCTGGGACGCGGCCGTCACCACCGCGGGCACGACGTCGACCGCCACGGACCGCGGCTACAACGCCTCGATCCCGGCCGGGGCGACCACCGAGTTCGGCTTCATCGTGGCCGGCAGCGGCGCGCCCACCAGCTGCACGATCAACGGCGCCTCCTGCACCGGCGGCGGCACCACGCCGACCACCACCCCGCCGACCACGGCACCGACGAAGCCGCCGACCACCGCCCCGACCCCGACGAAGCCGCCCACGACCACACCGCCGACCACCCCGGCCGGCGGCAACGTGCTCGTCGCCCCGTACGTCGACATGGGCCTGCTCTCCAACGGCAGCACCACGCTGGCCCAGCTGGCCACGAGCGGGAACGTGAAGTCGTACACGCTGGCGTTCGTGACCAGCGCCGGCTGCAAGGCCAGTTGGTTCAACGCGTTCGACCCGCGCGGCAAGCAGTTCGGCGACCAGATCACGGCGCTGCGCGCGGCCGGCGGCGACGTCAAGGTGTCCTTCGGCGGCGCGACCGGCATCGAGCTCGCCCAGGCCTGCACCGACGTGAAGGCGTTGCAGGCCGAGTACCAGGCGGTCGTCTCCGCGTACAACCTGAAGTACATCGACCTCGACATCGAGGGCGCGGCCGTGGCCGACCCCACCACGATCGCCCGCCGCTCGACCGCACTGGCCGCCCTGCAGCGGGCCAACCCGGGCCTGAAGATCTCGCTGACCCTGCCGGTGCTGCCGGAGGGCCTGACCGCGGACGGCCTCAACGTGGTGCGGTCGGCCAAGTCCGCCGGCGTCGATCTCGACCTGGTCAACATCATGGCGATGGACTACGGCCGGTCCGCCCAGGACTACGGCGACCTGGCCATCAGCGCGGTGAAGTCCACCAAGGACCAGCTCAAGTCGATCTACGGCAACAGCGACGCGGCGGCCTTCAAGATGGTCGGCGTCACGCCGATGCTCGGCAAGAACGACGACAACGGCACCTTCAGCCAGAGCGACGCCCGCGACCTGGTCGCCTTCGCGACCAGCAACCACGTCGGCTTCGTGTCCTTCTGGGAGACGAACCGCGACCGCAACGCCTGCACCGGCGCGCTGTTCCAGTGCACGAACGTGGCACAGGCCCCGTTCGAGTTCAGCAAGATCTTCGCGACCTTCAAGGGCTGACCGAGCCCGTCACCCAGAGGGGTTCCCCGAACCCCTCCACCCATCGCGCGGCGCCGAGGGCCCCCACCCTCGGCGCCGCGTCCACTTGTAAACGGGCGCGCGACCTACCTCGCCGGGACGCTGGCCGCGGGGTCGTCGTACAACGCCAGCTCGACAGCGTCCGGCGCCTGAAAGAGGGGCAGGTATTCGACAAGCATTTCCCGGGTCAGCGGGACCGTGTAAGGGTCGCCGGAGTGGTTGCGGACCTCGATCCGGCGCAGCAGTTCCTCGAACGGCGCGTCCAGGAACCGCAGCTCGACCGGCACCCCGATCTCCCGGGCAAAGGCCCGCTTCTCGTCGCGCTCTTCGCGGCTCCAGAAGCCGTATTCGAGGATCACCGTCTGGCCCTTGCCGAGCAGCTCGCGGGTGAGCTGCCAGAGCTTGCGCTCCAGCCGGTCCCGCGCGGGCACGTCCAAGAGATCGATCGCCAGCTCGGTCAGCCACTCGTCCGGGCAGAACCGGATCGCGCCCAGCTCGCCGGCGAGCCGCCGGGCCAGCGTGGTCTTGCCCGCGCCCGGCAACCCGCACAACAAGATCAGCCGCCCATCCGCCATGGCCGGAACCTACGCGACCCCCAGCGCCGCCGGTACCGGTTTCGGCCCCGGCGGGATCAGGCAGCTACCGCGGCCTCGGCCAGCTGCTCCGATGTTGGGCGGAGCTTCGGCGCGCCCAGCGCCGTCACGATGTTCGCCGCCGCGAAGAGTGCCGCGATCAGCAGGCCGCGTTCGAAGCCGCCGACCAGCGCTTCCTGCTGGCCCGCCCCGCCGGTCAGCAGGCCCTCGACGTGCGTCGTCGCCAGCGTCGTGATCGCTGCCAGGCCCAGCGCGCCGCCGACCTGGTAGCCCGCATTCACCACGCCGGAGGCCGCTCCGGCCTGGTCGTGCGAGACGTCCGAGACGGCTGCGATCGAGGCCGGGGTGCCTACCGCGATGATGCCCATGCCGAACAGGATCAGGCCGGGCATGATCGTCAGGGCGTACGAGCCGGTGGCGTCCGCGCCGGAGAGCAGCAGCAGGCCCAGCACGCTGAGGGCCGCGCCGCCGAGTTGGACCGGCCTGGTGCCGAAGCGGGTCACGAGCTGGGAGGCGAGCACCGCGCTGGCGATCGCCGCGATGCCCATCGGCAGGAACTGCAGGCCGGTCTCCAGGGCCGTCAGGCCGCGGACCTGCTGCAGGAAGATCGCGGTGAGGAAGAACATCGCGAGGAACGCCGCGCCGTTGAGGGCCAGCGCCAGGATCGACGTGGTCAGGCCCCGCGAGCGGAACAGGCTCAGCGGCACCAGCGGGGCCGCCGACCGGGATTCCACCCGGACGAACGCCGCCAGCAGCGCCAAGCCGCCGGCCAGCAGCCCGATCACCTGCGGCGACGACCAGCCCAGCGGCTCGGCACGGATGACCCCGAGCACGATCGCCAGCAGGCCGGCCGTGCTGAGCAGGGCGCCCGCGACGTCGAAGGTGCGCGTACCGGTGGTGGTGATCTTCGATTCGCCGACGAAGAGCGGGACGATCGCGGCCAGGGCCACCGCGATCGGCACGTTGACCAGGAAGACCCACCGCCAGCTCAGCGAGTCGACCAGCAGGCCGCCGGCGATCACGCCGAGGGTGCCGCCGAGGCCGGCCAGGCCGCCCCAGACGCCCATCGCGATGTTGCGCTCGCGGCCCTGCTTGAACGTCACCGTGAGGATCGCGAACGCGGCCGGCGACAGCAGCGCGCCGCCGAGGCCCTGGATCGCCCGCATCACGACGAGCTGCTCGGGGGTCTGCGCCAGGCCCGCGATCAGGGAGGTCACGCCGAACAGGACCAGCCCCACGATGAAGAGCCGGCGGCGGCCGAGCAGGTCGGCGGCGCGGCCGCCGAGGAGCAGAAAACCCCCAAAGAGCAGGGTGTACGCGCTGACGACCCACTGCAGCCCGGACGGGGTGAAGCCCAGGTCCTGCTGGATGTCCGGCAGCGCCACGTTCACGATCGTCACGTCGAGCACCACCATGAACTGGGCGACCGCGAGTACGGCCAGGGTCGACCACGGGTTGCGTTGCACCGGTTCCACCTCCACCGAGCGCCGCCCTATGCGGCGTACATGTACACCGTAGATGTACGCCGTATAGGTGCGTCAAGCGATACCGAAGACGGATCGGTGTGACGAAGGACGCTGCTCGCTAGTCGCGGCGGAGGCCGCGCACGCCCTGGACCAGCAGATCCAGGTTGAGGACGAAGTAGTCGTCCTCGTCGCGGCAGACCACCAGCGCGGGCGCGGCGGCGATGACGTTCGGGTAGGTCGCCGGCGGCAGGGACTCGAGCCGGGCCCGCTTCTCACGCAGGGCCTGCTCTCGCTCGGCACCGGCCTGCCGCGGCCACGGCCCGGGGTCGGCGCCGACCAGCGTGATGACCGAGCAGATCAGGAAGGTGCCGACCTCCGCCGCCCGACCGGCCGCGAAGCCGGCCTCGCGGAGCAGGCCGAGGACCCGCTCGGCGATCCGCAGCCCGGACTCGGCGACCAGGATGCGCCGCAGCGCGAGGCCGGCCATCGCGGGGTGCGGGCGGATCGCCGCCAGGAACGCGACCAGGATGTCGTGCAGCTGCTCGTCCCACGGGGCGGCGCTCGGCTCGGGCAGCTTCACCGCCTCGATCAGCTGCTCGGCGAGGCCGTCGAGCAGGCTGTCCTTGTCGTTGAAGTGCCAGTACATGGCCATCGGCGTGACGCCATGCTCCTGCGCCAGCCGGCGGATGGTGACCGCGTCGAGCCCCTCGGCATCGGCCAGCGAGACGGCACTGACGATGATCGCTTCCCGGCTCAGCCGTCCCCGGGTCGCCTCGTTCCGCTTGGCCATTTGACAACTGTACGACGTACATGGCCGGCGACCCGCGGTCGCGGCGAGGTGGATCACGTCTGGGACGCTGGGATCCGATACTCACGCACGGCTATCATTTGGGGACACAGCGCAATGTTCCCGTACAGGTGGAAGGTTTTCGTCATTTCTCTTCAGCCAGGCCCGGTGGTGTCGATGATTCGCGATGACGGGAGAGGGGTGAGCCTGATGAACGAACCCGAGGACGATGCGGAGCGGTTGTCGGCCGTCCTGACCGAGATCGAGGACGAATACCTCTGGGACGCCGACCTCTCCCTCGGCACCGCCCGCGAGGTCGAGGAGCGGGCGCAGGCCCTCGGCGACGAGCGGCTGGTGTTCCGCGCCCGGCTTTGCCAGGCCAACATGCTGATGCGCAAGGGCGAGGTCGCGGCGGCGGCCCGGCCGATCTGGAAGATCCACCAGTGGGCCACCGACCACGCCGACCACATCCTGCTGGCCCGCACCCACCTGGTGTGGGCCAACATCCACCGGCACCTGGGCGACGCCGCCCAGTCCCTGGAGCACTCCGTGCTCGCGGTGGAACTGCTCGACGAGCACGCCAGCCCGCACATGCAGGTGTGGCACCGGGCCAAGCTGGCCGACGCGCTCGGCCTGGCCGGCTCGATGGACGCGGCCCGGCAGCGGTATGCCCAGGCCGAGGAGCTGGCCGTCAAGCTGGGTCAGACCCGCCAGCTCATCGGCATGCTCAACAACTACGCCTACACCGAGTATGCGAGCGGCAGCCACGACCGGGCGGCCGAGGTCGCCGACCGGCTCCGGGAGACCGCCGAGGAGCACGGCGTCGAGCTGGACCCCACCGACCTCGACACGATCGGTTCCATCCAGATCGCCCGCGGCCAGTTCGCCGAGGCGGTGGCCACCATGGAGCAATGCCTCGAGCGCCGCACCGCGGGCGTCCTGGAGAACGCCGATTCCATGGCCGAGTACCTGTTGACCATGACCCGGGCGCTGCGCGGTCTCGGCGCCACGGACCGGGCCCAGCAGAGCCTGAACTCGTCCCGGGCGTTCTGCCTCGACCGCGGCCTCGGCGACGTGCTGGTCCGGGTGCACCAGGAACAGGCCGAGCTGCACGCGGCTCGGGGTGAGTTCGCGGAGGCTTTCGCCGTACACAAGGTCTTTTTCGCCGCCCACAACGCGTTGCACTCGTCGCAGCGGGAGGCGCAGGCCCGCACCCGGCAGGCGATGTTCGAGACGACCGAGGCCCGGCAGGAAGCCGAGCGGTTCCGCGAGCAGGCCCGCCGGGACCCGCTGACCGGGCTGCGCAACCGGCGCTTCCTGGACGAGGAACTGCCGGAACTGATCGACGCCGGCTACCCGCTGACCGTGGCAATCGTCGACCTGGACCACTTCAAGCGGGTCAACGACCAGTTGTCGCACGACGTGGGTGACCAGGTGCTGGTGCTGGTCGCGAAGCTGCTGGAGACGGAACTGGCCGCGGTCTCACCGGACGGCTTCGTGGCCCGGATGGGCGGGGAGGAATTCCTGATGGTCCTGCCCGGCACGGACGTGCCCGAGGCGACCGCCCAGCTGGAAGGCGTACGCCAGGCGGTCAGCTACTACGACTGGGCGGAATTGACCCGGGGCGTGCCTGTCACTGTGAGCATCGGCGTGGCCGGGCTCCGGGACGCGCCGACGCCCACCCAGGCCAGCCTGCTGTCCACGGCAGACAGACACTTGTACGTCGCCAAGCACGCCGGACGCGACCGGGTCGTCTCAACCGCGCCGCAGGACGTGCGGCACCGGTCCTACCGCGACAGTGCATCTGCGGCCTGAAACCGACTGCTGCGTGCTGGGCGGAACCTTGAGGTAGTCGTGAACCGGCCGGGCGATCCGGCACGGGGGAACCGGACCGCCCGGCCGGAGCCAGACGGCGCGCCCTGAGACGCGCGTTCGGAGCGACGCCCAGCGGCGTCGCTCCGTAGTGTGAAGTTTTTCAGGGCCGTAAGCGCGGCCTCTTCCTCGACGGCGGGTGCGGCAGCCGGCCGGCCCGGACCAGCACCTGGCGGCGTGATCCCTCCCGGCCGGTTTGGTCGATCACCGTGCCTTCCACCTCGAGCCAGGTGTCACCCTCGTAGGGGATCGGCTTGGCCCACTCGACCCGGTCGACCCGGAGGGTCAGCGGGCCGATGCCGTAGCAATAGTCCGCCTCCGCGAAGACGTGCACCGGCCAGCGCGGGACGCTCAGCTGGATGCGTCCGCTCCGGATGATCGGGGCGGCCAGCGCCCAGACCTTGCGGCCGGGCGCCGACCCGGTGCGCCGTCTGCGCGCGCAGCGGACGTGCTCAGTGACTCGCGTGGGGATCACCGCCATCGTTTGGGTGTCGCTCGACCGGGGGAAACCTGTCAGAGCGGCACAGTGGGTGGCGGACCCCGCCGAATCGGTGGGACACAGCGGTGGCTCGGGTCGAGGCTGCTTCCATGCCACCGGCCAGCGGCTCGTCGCGGTAGATGACAGCCGGGTTTCCCCGCCTGGCGTCCGCGCCGTCGACATAGGGGCGGTCTGGTTGCTGCGGGCCGGCGTTCGGGACCGTCATGCTCTTTTCCTCCCGCTCGGACACCCCCGCCAGGGAGCCTCGCATCGAGGGTCGCGGAGGCCTTTCCGCGACCGACCCGTCACTCAAAGATGTCACCCTCCGTGACCCACTTTCAGTGGGGCTCGTGCGTTATCATGCTCACAATCATGTGAGAACGCAAGGCCAAATGCACGTGCATCTGCACAGCAAGTAGCCAGCGTGACACACAGAGCCGGTCCCCGGACCGGTCAACCGTTAGGGAGCAAGTAATGACGCGCATTGTGAACGGCATGCCCGCCGGGCAGCTTGAGGGTGTGACCTGGCAGAAGAGTGGCCGGAGCAATCCCAGCGGCAACTGCGTCGAGTGCGCCGCACTCCCGGACGGCAGCATCGCCATGCGGAACTCACGCGACCCGGAGGGTGCCGCCCTGATCTACACACCAGCCGAGATCGCGGCCTTCCTGGGCGGCGTCCGCGACGGGGACTTCGACAACTTGCTCGGTTGAGTCACCCTGCCGGGTGATCGACACTGAGTGAGGACGCCACGACCCAGGGGGTCAGGCGAGCCTGCCCACCTCGTGGAGCAGCTTGCCGAGGATTTCCTGGGTGTGGTTCGGCGGCTCGGCATCGATGCAAACGCGTTCCATCGCGATCGCATAATGGTCGACGTCGTCGCGCTTTTCCAGGTAGATGGCGCTCGTGAGCTGCTCGACGTAGACCACGTCGGGCAGCTCCGGCTCCGGGAACCGCAGGATGGCGAACGGCCCACCCGCCGCGGCGTGCCCGCCGGCGTTGAACGGGATGATCTGCAGCCGGATGTTGGGCTTCTTCGCGGCCTGGATCAGCGCCTCGATCTGGGCCCGCATCACGTCGACGCCACCGATCGGCCGGCGCAGCACCGCCTCGTCGATCACGGCCCACAGATGCGGCGGCTCGATGCGGTTGAGCACTTGCTGGCGCTGCTTGCGCAGCTCGACCCGGCGGTCGATCTCGTCGGCGGTCGCGCCGGCGTGCCCGAGCAGGATGACGGCCCTGGCGTATTCGGGCGTCTGCAGCAGACCGGGCACGAATTGGATCTCGTACGTCCGGATCAGTGTCGCCGCGGCTTCCAGCCCCAGATACGACTGGAACCAGGGCGGCAGGATGTCTCCATAGTGGTGCCACCAGCCCGGGCTGTTGGCCTGCCGGGCCAGGGCGAGCAGCGCCTCGCGCTCGGCGGCGCTGCTGACGCCGTACATGCTCAGCAGGTCGGCGACGTCGCGCTCCTTGAAGCTGACGCGGCCGAGCTCCATCCGGCTGATCTTCGATCCCGAGGCGCGGATCTCGTATCCCGCGGCCTCCCGGCTGATGCCTTTGCCCTCGCGCAGCCGCCTCAGCTGGGTGCCGAGCAGGATGCGCAGCACGGTAGGGCCGCTGTTTGGCGCCTCCTCCTGCGTCACCGCGCTCACCGGACTCCCTCGGTCGTTTCCCCCGGATATGCAAGTTGCACGCCCGGGTCCCACAGCATCCTAAAGGGGAGATCGTCCGGCGGGAAACCGATCGATCGGCCACCTTGCCGGCGCGCACGTGACAGATGCACGTGCAGACGGCCTTGCGGACGCACTTGATCCCGAGCATGATATCTGACAGGCGGTTGCTTGGCTGCTGACACAGCGTGCTGAAATGTTTGACCCCTTCGTGGGTTCATCCGGGCCATCACGGTGTCGGCTTCCGAAACAATCCGCCTTCGGTGTCCGCCCGACGACCGAGTCCCGGAAACAGGAGGCTCTCGAATGTCGACCCCGTCCATAGCCCCACCCCAGCGAGACCCGGCGGATGTCGCGCCGGCCGACAGCTATCACAAGGCCGACCCGGTCTGGGTCTACCGCGACGGCTGGCGGGCCGGCGTGATCGAGGCCGCTTCCCCGCGCGCAGTCACCGTGACATACCGCCCGGGAGCACACCGGGGGACCGGTGTCGACACGTTCACCGCATCCCACGTGACCCCCCGCGCGGATGTGGACCCGGCGCTCGACCGCCGCAGCGGCGGGCCGCTGATGATGCGGCGACCGCGGCTCAGCAGCGGCGGCGCGGCAGCCATGGGCGGCCTGGCCTCGTGACCGGAGCCATCGCCCTCGCAGCGGTGATAGGACTGGCCAGCCTGCTGGCCGGGGTCGCCCTGGGCTGGTATTTGCGTCGCACCAACGACTGGTGCGCACACTGCGGCGACCAGTTGAGCTGCGAGGGCTGCGGCAGCAAGGCCGCCTGGCCGAGGCCGCGGGAATCCGAGCCGCTGGTCCACTGAGCCCTACCGGTCCGCCACCGCCGCGGTGATCTCAACCTCCAGCACGGCGCCGGGCAGGAACAGCCGGTTGACCTCGACCGTCGTGCTCGCTGGGGGCGCACCAGGGAAGACCTTCCGCCGGACGCCCGCGTAGCCGGCCAGGTGCGCGAGATCGGTCAGAAACGTCCGTACGTGCAGCACGTCGCCGAATCCCGCACCGTGCGCGGCCAGCACGCCACCGACGATCTCGAAGATCCGCTCAGCCTGCGCCGTGATGTCCCCCGGCGCGACCACCGCCCCGTCGTCGTCGACCGCGACCTGCCCCGAGAGCATGAGCAGCGCGCCGCCCCCGATGTCGAGCCGGGCCACGTGAGCGAACCTGTCGCCGAACGGCGCGGCCACCGAGTCCGGGTTGTCCAGAATCAGCTTCACGACGTCGCCGCCCTGATGATCGTGCCGAGATCGGCAGCCTGGTCGGGCGCCGCCCGCAATGCCGCGGCAGCAGCCCGGACCACGGGCGGAGAAGTAAGGTCCGACACCAGCCCGAGATCCTTGACGGCAAGCGCGATCGGGAAGGCCGCACGGGTCGCGGCCGCCCGCGTGACGGCTCCTCCGAGTGCGCCATTTGCCACGACCGACAGTGCACTGTCGACATCCACCCCGACGGCCCGGGCCACCGCGACCGTGTCGGCCAGCGCGGCGAGACCGGTGACCAGCGCCGTATTGGCGACCAGCTTCAGCGCGGCCCCACCGCCCAGGCCACCGCACCGCCGGACGGTGCCCAGCGACTCCAGGATGGACAGTGCCCGGTCCACATCCCCGCCCGCCAGCACGGTCAGCCGACCCGACTCCGCGGCGGCGACGCTGCCGAGCACGGGCGCGTCCACCAGACCGACCCCGTCGGGCACCCGTAACTCCCGCACCGCGACCGGGCCGATGGTCGACATCTCGACCAGGATGCTGCCAGGGCGCAACGCCGCCGCTGCCACCACTTCGCGGACGGCCGCGGCGTCGGTGAGCATCGTGATGACCACCTCGGCCTCGGGGACGGCCGGCGTCGGTGCGGCGCGCGCACCTGCCGCCACCAGCGGCGCCGTCTTGCCGGCCGTACGGTTCCAGACGGTCACGTGGTGACCCGTGTCGAGCAGCCGGCGCGCGATGGCGGCACCCATCCGCCCCGTGCCGAGAACAGCGATCTTTGCCATGCCGAAGACGCTAGGCACCGGCAAGCCATGCCACCAGCGAATGTTCGGCATCCCAGCCATGCCGGCCTAGCATGCCTTGGGTGCAGACTCAGAGCCTCGAAGTGTTCGTGGCGGTCGCCCGCGCCAAGTCGTTCACCCGGGCCGCCCGCTTGCTCGGCTACACCCAGTCGGCCGTCTCGCGGCAGATCGCCGTACTGGAAAAGGATCTCAACGCCGACCTCTTCGACCGGCTGGCACGCGGCGTCGAGTTGACCGAGCAGGGGCGCACGCTGCTGCCGCACGCGGAGGCGATGCTGGCAAGGCTCAGCACGGCACAGGGTGACCTCGACTCGCTGCGCCACCTCGGCGGCGGCCGGCTGCGGGTCGGTGCCTTTCCCACGGCGGTGGCCGCGCTGGTGCCCCGGGCCCTGGCCGCATTTCGTACGGCGTACCCGAAAACCGCGCTGTCCCTGGTGGAGGGCCTGACTCCCGGCCTGCTGGAGCGGCTCGCCGCGGGCGAGGCTGACCTGGCCGTGGTCAGCGCACCGCCGGACCGTCCCCTGGATGCCACCCACTTCGACCTGCACCACCTGCTCGACGAGCACCTGCTGGTCGCCGTCGCACCCGGGCACCGCCTGGCCGGCCGGCACACCGTGCGGCTCGCGGACCTCGCGGGCGACCCGTTCATCGCCGGCTCCGCGACCGCCGAGGAGACCCTGCTGCGCGCCACCCTGCCCAGCGGATTCCGCCCGAAGATCGACATCGTGGCGGCCGAGTGGACGGGCAAGCTGGGCTGCGTCGCCGCCGGCCTCGGGGTCGCGCTCGTGCCCGCGCTCGCGGTCCGGGCCACCCCGGCCGACCTGGTCCTGCTCCGGCTGCACCCGGACGACGCCTCGGTGCGCCGGGTCTTCGCCGCCACCGCCCGCCGCCCGACACCCACCGTCGTCCACATGCTGACGCTGCTACGACAGTTCGCCGCGACCCTGTTGCCCGCCCCGTCACGAAGCGGTGGGCAGCCGATCAGCGCCAGCGGTCGCCGGTGAGCCGCTCGTAGACCTCGACGTAGCGGTTGCGGGTGGCCTCGACGACCTCGTCGGGAATCTCCGGCCCGGGAGCCGTTCGGTCCCACTCGGTCAACGACGAAGACCAGTCCCGCAGGAACTGCTTGTCGAGATACCGCTGGGTGCCGCCGGGCCGCCACTCGTCGGCGGACCAGAACCGCGACGAGTCGGGCGTGAGCAACTCGTCGCCGAGCTTCAACGCCCCGCCGGACAACCCCAGCTCGATCTTGGTGTCGGCGATGACGATCCCCTGGGCGGCGGCGATCTCGGAACCCCGCCGATACACCTCAAGCGTGATCCGGCGCAGCTCGGCGGCGACATCGGCGCCGACCGACTCCTCGACGTCGGCGTACGTGATGAACTCGTCGTGCCCCTCGCCCGGCGCCACCTTGGTGGTGGGAGTGAAGATCGGCTCGGGTAGCTGGGAGCCCTCGATCAGCCCGCCGGGCAGCGCGACACCGGAAACGGCGCCGTCCTTCTCGTACTCCTTGAGCCCGGACCCGGCCAGATAACCGCGAGCGATGCACTCGACCATGACCATCTCCAGCCGCTCGCAGCGAACGGCCCGGCCGGCCCACTCGGCGGGCACCTCGGTGGCGGAGATGATGTGATTGGGCACGACGTCCGAAAGCTGGTCGAACCACCACAGCGAGAGCTGGGTGAGGATCTTTCCCTTGTCGGGGATGGCGGTGGGCAGCACGACGTCGTAGATCGAGACCCGATCAGAAGCGACAAGCAGGATGTCACCGCCGTCGGCGTAGACATCCCGAACCTTCCCCGAGTGCAACAGCTCCACGAGTTCCCCTTAGCCGCGTCGGACGCCAACGCAGGTCACGCTATCGGATGGGCTTTGCCGGGCCCGCGACGCGGGCACGTTTCGGGAGGCCGGCTTTCGGTCAATGGCAGGTGCATGCCCTCCCTCCCCTCGCAGGCACACGGCGCGGCCTCCCGGACCGCCAACAGCACCTGGCTGGAGCACCTCACCCGCGGCGGGCTCGTCGGGTACGGCATCATCCACCTGCTCTTCGCCTGGCTCATCCTGCAGATCGCGTTCGACGGGTCGTCGACCGACGGCGACCAGTCCGGCGCCCTGCACAAGCTCGCCGAGACGCCGTTCGGCACGTCCCTCATCGTCGTGCTCGTTGGTGGATTGATCGCCATGGCGTTGTGGCAGCTCCTTGAGGCCGCCGTCGGCCACCGCGCCGAGCGCGGCAGGCACCGCGCGTACGAGCGGATCGTCTCCGTCGGCCGCGCCGCCTTCTATCTCTACCTCACCTGGACCGGCGTCAAGGTGCTCCGGGGCAAGAGCGCGTCCAGCGCCGACACCCAGCAGCAGGCCAGCGAGGATCTGATGGTCTCCGGCGGCGTCGGCGGCCGGGTCGTGGTCGGGCTGGTCGGGATCGCGGTCGCCGCGATCGGCGTCGGCCTGGTGATCTACGGCATGCGGAAGAAGTTCGAGAAGCACCTCATGACCGGCCGGATGACCGCGCGGATGCGCCTGCTCAGCCGCCGGCTCGGCGTCGCCGGTTACGCCGCCAAGGGCACCGCGTACGCGATCGCCGGGGTGCTGTTCCTGGTCGCGGCGATCCAGTACGACCCGGACAAGGCTCGCGGCCTCGACGCCACGCTGAACGTCCTGTCCCAGCAGAGCTACGGCCCCTGGCTGCTGGCGGTCACCGCGCTCGGCATCGCCGCGTACGGCCTGTTCTCGATCGTCCAGGCCCGCTACCGCCAGGTGTGACGGCTAGCCGGCATGATCCGCCGCGGCGGTGTCGGCCGGGGCGGCGGCCAGCGGGCACGGCGACCGGTCACCCTGGTGCTCATGCGGACCTGCGTCGATCAATGCCTGTACGGCGCTGACGAGCTCGGAACCGGCGAACGGTTTGAGCCACACCCCGCACGCGTGGGCGTCGGCGGCGCGCGGATCGCCGTGCTGCAGCGAGCCGCTGAGGATGCCGACCGGCACGTCGGTGAGGTCGGGGTCGGCGCGGATCGCCTGGCACAGTTCCAGTCCGTTCATGCCGGGCATGTCCAGGTCGGTCAACACCACGTCCGGCTGCCGCTCGCGGGCGGCCCGCAGCGCGGCCAGGCCGTCGCAGGTGGCCCACGCCGTGAACCCGGCTCGGGTGAACATCCTGGTCAGCACCTGCCTGACGTCGGCGTTGTCCTCGGCGATGAGAACCACAGCCATGACCGAACTACCTTTCCTTGCGGCGACCCGGGGAGTCATGGACCATACTTCGCCGCCCGCGTCCGCCGTTCCGGGACAATCGCCAGAGTGCATCCGATCGGTGTCCAAAAGCGTCGCATTCGGGACATCTTGTCGAGAAGTTCCCCTAGATCCAGCCGCGGCTACGGGCGATGCGGGCCGCCTCGTGACGGTTGGCGGCGCCCACCTTGCCGACCGCCGACGAGAGGTAGTTGCGGACGGTGCCCGGCGTCAGGGCGACCCGGTTCGCGATCTCCTCCACCGGCGCGCCCTCGGCGGCCAGCTCCAGCACCCGGGCCTCGCGCGGGGTCAGCGGGCTGTCGCCGGCGCTGATCGCCTCCGCGGCGAGCTGGGGGTCGATGTACCGGCCGCCGGCGTGGACGGTGCGGACCACGGTGGCGAGGACCTCGACCGAGACCGTCTTGGGCAGGAAGCCGCGGACGCCGTTCGTGAGCGCCCGCTTCAGGTGCCCGGGCAGGCCGTGGCTGGTGACGATCATGGTCCGGCAGGTGGGCAGCTCGTCGTGCAGCGTCTTCGCCACCGTCACGCCATCGAGGTCGGGCATCTGCAGGTCGAGGACCGCGACGTCGGGCCGGAGCGCCCGGGCCATGGCCAGCGCCTCGGCGCCGGTGGCCGCCTGCGCCACCACGACCAGGTCGTCCTCCATCGTCAGCAGCGCCGCCATGGCGCCCCGAATGAGGTGCTCGTCGTCGGCGAGCAGGATGCGAATCGGCGCGGCGGCCGGCTCCGGGGTCACGCGGGGCCTTCCTCGTCGGCGGTCGGGGCCAGCGGCAGGCGTGCCGTGAGGCGAAACCCGCCGGGGTGCCGGCGCTCGGCGACGACCTCGCCGCCCAGCCCGGCGATCCGTTCGGCCAGCCCGATGAGCCCGTTGCCGAAGCGCACCCGATCACCGGCGGCGGCCGGCCCGCCGGTCACCCCGTCGTTCTCCAGCGTGAGCGCGACGACGTCGCCGGACGGCGTGCGCAGCGTGATGGTGCAGGTACGCGCCTCGCTGTGGCGCAGCACGTTGGTCGTACCCTCGCGGACCACCCAGCCGAGCGTGCCCTGAATCTCGGCCGGCAGGCCGCTCCCGTCGCCGATCACCCGGCACTCGATGCCCGCCGAGGCCAGCAGCGACCGGGCGCCGGCCAGCTCGACGTCCAGGTCCGCCGTGCGGTAACCGCCCACCACCGCCCGCAACTCGGCCAGCGAGTCCTGCGCGATCCGGCGCACCTCCAGCATCTCGTCGATGGCCTCGTCCCGGCCGCGCTTGGCCAGTTGCGCGGCCAGCTCGGCCTTGAGGGCAACCGTCGACAGGGTACGGCCGACCACGTCGTGCAGGTCCCGGGCGAAGCGCAGCCGTTCCTCGGCGACGGCGAGGCTGGCCTGCACCTGGCGGGACCGGTCGAGCTCCCAGACCACGCCCAGCATCCAGATCGAGACGCGGAAGGCGAACGTCAGCAAGATGATCACGCTGGCCAGCCCGACCGCCGACGACATCGGCGAGGACGCGCCCTGCGAAGCGGACAACGCGTAACTCGCCGCACACGCCACCGCGCCGACCGCGAGCACCACCCTCGGGCGCACGGCGGCCGACAAGCCGATCACGAACGACACGACCAGGACGAGCAGGATGCCGTTGGCCGGGCCGTCCGGCATGCCGGGGGTGGCGTCGGGATAGGCCAGGGCGGCCGCCGCCACGCCCGCCACGGTCGCCGCGCCGCTCGCCGCGAGCAAGCGGGCCGGCAGCGGTCGCCGCCCCAGATAGTGGTCCAGCCCGGCGCGCGCGAGCAGCAGGCAGAGGACGGTGTGCGCGGTGATCAGCGCGGCAAGCGCCCAGGCGGCCGCCGTGCTGACCTCCGGAGCAAGGCCGACCAGGATCAGGGGCGGCACGGCCACGAAGTTGACGTAGAAGGAGGCGCGGATGCACAGGTCGAACCGGGCAGCCTGACTGCGCGAGCGCCACCACGCCATCGCCTTCATCGCCGCGTCACCCTCCTCCGCCCGGCTATCGCCGGGGCTCCCACCGGAACCACCGCCGGACGGCGGCCACACCGAGCGCCGCCCACAACGCGAGGGTCATCGCCGGCGCGGTGGCCACGCCGAGCACGCCGACGAAGTCCCTCGGGGCGTCCTCTCCGGCCGTGCCCAGCCAGCCTAGGCGCATCAGCTCCACGGCCGGCGTCAACGGCAGCAGCCGCACGACGTCGGCGGCCGGCTCGGGCAACGCTTCCAGGGGGATCACCATCCCGGAGCCGAACATGCAGACGACGAGCACCGGCAACGTGGTGATCTGCGCCAGCTCGACGGTGCGGGTGAACGCCGACGAGGCCACGGCGAGGATGACGAACACGCCCACCCCGCCCATCGCCCCGAGGATCAGCACCGGCACGTTCACGGGCACCGGCAGGCCCAGGAACGCCGCGCCCGCCACGACGAACAGGACGATCTGCGCGGCCGCGATGGCGATCGCCGGGCTCGCGGTGCCGGCGAGGATCTCCACGTCGGTGACCTCGCCGACCCGCAGCCGCTTCAGCACCAGTTCCTCGCGCCGGGCCACGTACGTGGTCACCAGGTTGTAGTACACGACGCCGACCAGCACGAAGCCGAGCATCCCGGTCGTCACGAGCGCGTTGCTGCGCAGCTCGCCGTCCCGGTCGGCGCCGCTGTCGACGGTCGCCATGGCGACCACGCCGATGATCAGCACGGGCACCAGCAGGGCGTTGAACAGCGCCGTCCGGTTGCGCCAGAACAGCAGCAACTCGGCCCGGCCGATGGAACGGGTCCTCCGAATCACAGCAGCACCGCTCATGCTGTGCCCTCCTTAGGCATGCGCTTCTGGCCCTCGCGGTCACGGCCGTTGCCGGCCGCCGGGAGGCGACGCTCGGTGCAGGCGCTCATGCCAATACCTCCACAGGGGACTCGTCGGCGGCGATCGACAAGAACGCCTCCTCCAGCGATGCCGACCTGGCGTCCAGGCCGTGCAGGTCGACGCCGCGCTCGGCGGCCCACGCCAGCAGCACGGTCAACGTCGGCTGCAGCGCGTGCGTGTGGACGGTGACCGCCCAGCCCGTCCCGGCGGCGTCGACCTCCAGCCGGCTGGCAGGAAAGGCCGGCAGCCGCTCGGGCGGCACCCCGTCGGGCAGGACGAACCTGACCCGGGCCGGATACGCGGCGACCACCTCGGCCAGCGAGCCGGCCGCCACGATCTCGCCGCGGTGCATGATGGCGAGGCGGTCGGCCAACTCCTGCGCCTCCTCCAGGTAGTGGGTGGTCAGGAGCACGGTGACGCCGTCGAGCAGCAGGCCGCGGATCAGCCGCCGGGTGTTGCGCCGGCTCTCCGGGTCCAGCCCCGTGGTGGGCTCGTCGAGGAAGAGCACCTCCGGCCGGCCGAGGATCGCGAGCGCCAGGTCGACCCGCCGACGTTCGCCGCCGGAGAGCTGCTTGACCCGTACGGACGCACGGTGCTCCAGGTCGACCAGGGCCAGCGCCTCGGCGACCGGGCGCGGAGCGGTCAGCGTGCCGGCCCACATGCGTACGGTCTCGGCCACGGTGAGATCCGGCGGGAAGCCGCCCTCCTGCAGCATCACGCCGATGCGCGGGCGCACGGCGGCCCGCCGGGCGAACGGGTCGTGGCCGAGGACCCGGACGGTTCCGCCGCTCGGCCGGTCGAGCCCCTCGACGATCTCCAGGGTCGAGGTCTTACCGGCGCCGTTCGTCCCGAGCAGCGCGAACAACTCGCCCCGCTCGACGGAGAACGACACCCCCCGTACGGCCTCGAATCCCTTGGCACCGCCGTAGCGACGGCTCAGCCCGCGTACCTCGATGACTGCCTGATTCGTCATGGCGTGAACCGCATCTCCGGGTAGCGCCGGGACGGCCCGGCGAGCAGGTTGCCGTTGCCGTTGCGCAGATACCGATCGAAGAACGCCAGGACGTACGCGCGCTGCACCGCGATCGAACGCGCGCCGTCGATCGTCCCGTACCCGGGCACCAGGTCCTCGGCCGGAATGCCGGCCTGCGGCAGCAGCACCTGAAAGTCGGTGAATGACATGTGCCCCGAGCCGGCCAGTTGCAGGTCGTAGCGGGGACCGCGGAGGTGCGGCCAGATCGCGAGCCAGGTCTCGTCGTCGGCGCGACCGTGGCCGTCCGAACTCATCAGCGCGAACGGTCGGCGCAGCCCGGCAGCGACAACCGCGCCGGAGAGGGTGCCGTCCAGGTTGATGCCGGCCCTGACCCGCGGGTCCTCGTACATCGTTTCGGCGGCGGTCGCGCCGCCGAGGGAGTGGCCGAACATCCCGACCCGGGCCAGGTCCAGCGCGCCCTTCAGCCCGCGGGGCAGCCGGCGCCGCTCCTCGTCCGGGTTGTGGCCCCGGTTGATCGCGGCCAGCCGGTCGAGCGTGAAGCGGGTGTCGGCGACCCGGGTCTCGCGGGCCGTGTTGATGACCTGTTCGCCGTCGTCGTCGGGCCCGGTCGGGGGCGGGATGGCCTGGGTCGCGATCCGGCCGCCGGGGAACTCGACGAACTGCGCGTCGTGGGTGTGATCGATCGTGACCACGATGTAGCCGCGGCTCGCCAGTTCCTCGACGAGCGCGGTGCTGGAGGTGCGCTCCAGCCCGAAGCCCGGCGAATACAGCACGACCGGGTGGCGGCCCGGCTGGACCGGCGCGCCCGCGTACGCGTGGGTCACCGGCAGGATCACCGGCGAGCCGGGCGGGTTGAACCGCTCGGCCACCCCCGGCGACACCCAGGGCGCCCGCGGATGCCGGCGGACGTCGCTTGCCGGATACCAGAGCTGGACCATGATCTCGCGGGCCGGCTCGCTCGGCACCCACGGATCCGGCCGCGACCGGTCGACCAGGTGCAGCGACACCGTGCCGATGCGCTCGGCGCCGGTGGGGCGGGGCAGGACCAGCTGGGTGGCCGGCTCAGCCGCGGCAAGCGCGGGCTGCGCGGTGGCGGGCGCGGCGGTGGACAGGGCTAGAACCGAGGTCAGGGCGATGACAAGTGCGCTCCTCATGCTGCTGAGTCTTCGGGGCCGGCGGCCGCCGCCGTAGTGCCGGCGCTCACCGGTTCCCATGCACAATTACCGCCCCACCGATGACAAATGTCATGCCGGCCCGACCGACAACCATCTCGCGGTCCCACACCGATAGAGGTACGACGCCGGAGGAAGGGGTCGTGCCTTGTCGGCAGAAGAAGACCGGGAGTACGTGGAGTACGTCTCCGCGGCGTTGGACCGGCTCAGACGGGTGGCGTTTCTGCTGTGCGGCGACGCCCACCGGGCGGACGACATAGTCCAGTCCGCGCTCCTGGCGGTGTACCTGCACTGGAAGAAGATCCGCACGGTCGGCAACATCGACGGGTACGTGCATCGCATCCTGGTGCGCAGGTACATCGACGAGACCCGCAAGGGCTGGGCTCGCGTGCTGCTCGCCTGGCGGGACACCGGGATCGCGGCCGCGGCCGGTCCGAGCGTGGAGGACTCCCACGCCGTTCAGGCCGCGCTCGCGAAGATCAGCCGGGGCCAGCGCGCCGTCCTGGTGCTGCGCTTCTTCTGCGACATGTCGGTGCAGGAGACGGCCACCGTGCTCGGCACTTCCGTCGGCACCGTCAAGAGCCAGACCTCTCGCGGTCTCGCCGCGATGCGCGACCTGCTCGGCGAGGACTGGTATGCGACGGAATCAGCGACCACCAGAGGAACGAGGAAGGTCCGATGATGCAAGACAGCGAGGCCAGGCTCCGCGAGCTGCTGTCCACGGTGGAGCCGCCGGCGTCGAGGATGACCGCGACCAGCCTGGTACTGCGGGGCGCGCGGACCCGGCGCCGGCGGCGGCAATGGCTGGTGACCGGCGCCGCCGGCCTGGCCACGCTGGGGCTCGGGTCGGGGGTCGGCATGGCCGGCCTGATCGGCGGCCCGACGCGTACCGGCCCGGGCCTGGCCCAGCAACCGGGCGCCTCGACGACGCCCGCCGCCCCCGATTGCATTGCGCAACGGCTGGCACTGCCGCCCGGAGCGACCGAGGGGGAGGTCAACTCCGGCTCGCCGAACGGCCGGTACCTCGCCGGCCTGGTCGTGGCCAAGGACAACCCGGGCAAGCCGGTCCGGTGGGACGGGACGCGGGTCGAACCGATTCCGGTCGCCGGGATCGGCGAGGCCCAGGGTGTCAACGACAGCGGCGTGGTGGTGGGCGAGGCCCAGACCACCGACCGCCGGCACTTCGCCTGGGCGTACGCCGGCGGCAAGGTGGTCGAACTGCCGATCCCGGACGGCTACACGGGCGCCGAGGCGACTGCGATCAACGCCGCGGGCCACGTGGCCGGGGTGCTGTTCGACGGGGACCGGGCGGCGGCCGTCGTCTGGCGGGGAACCACGGCGACCGCCCGGGTGGACGTGCTGGACGCACCCGGCGGGGCGATGGCCTTCGGCATCTCCGACAGCGGCATCGTGGTCGGCGGCCTGCACGACGGCAGCGCCGCGTACCGGTGGGACGCGAAAGGCCGGGGCAGCAAGCTCGCCGGGCCGGCCGAAACAGCGGGCGGCGATGCCCAGGGCGTCCGGGGTGACTGGGCCTACGGCCTGCTCCCCAAGGACGGCAAGCCGGGTCCGAGCGACATGACGACCGATACGCCGGGCGTCCAGAGCATCGACTGGAACGTGGCGGTGGTGTGGAACCTGCGTACCGGTATGGCCGGCGCGGTGGCCGGCGGCCGGGTTGAAGCGGTGAGCAGCACCGGGCAGGCCGTGGTCAACCACCCCGACGGGACCGCCTCGATCCGGGCGGTGGACGGAACGCTGCGGGCCCTGCCGACCCTGACCGCGAAGGGTACGGCCTACGCCCAGGCGCTCAGCGACGACGGCACCCGGGCGGGCGGATCCAGCGCCGGCGATCCGGTGCGCTGGTCCTGCGCACCGCGGCGGTGATCGTCCGGTGTTCTACGATGGCGGCAGTGCTGGTTCACCCCGCTTCGCGGCGGGGTGTCGTAAGAGGGAACCCGGTGTGAGACCGGGACTGCCCCGCAGCGGTGAGCAGGAACGACCGCCGTCATACGCACTGGGTGTGTGAGCGCCTGGGAAGCGACGGCCAGTAGGTGACCGGAGTCCTTCCGGTCGTGCCCGCGAGTCCGAAGACCTGCCCGCACCGCGTACGCAGCACTGCGTGCGCCGCCACCGGCCTCTCGGGAGGGCTCGGGCGAGACCACGGTGCTGTCTGTCGTCGTGGCCTTCCCGCACCCTCGCGTGACCCGTCGGGCACTTCGAGGGAAGGACCCCATGACCACCACCGGATTCGGGCAGAGCACCGTGCTCGGCTATCCCCGCATCGGCAGCAACCGGGAGCTCAAGCACGCCGTCGAGGCGTACTGGGCCGGCCGCATCGACGCCGCCGCCCTGGAACGGACGGCCGCCGGGCTGCGCGCCGACGTCTGGCGCACCCTGCGGGATGCCCGCCTGGACGCGATCCCGTCCAACACGTTCTCCTACTACGACCACGTCCTGGACACGGCCGTCGCGGTCGGTGCGATCCCGGACCGGTTCGCCCGGCTCGGCCTGTCCGAACTGGACACCTACTTCGCCATGGCCCGCGGTGCGCAGGCCCAGCCGGCGCTCGAGCTGACGAAGTGGTTCGACACCAATTACCACTACCTCGTGCCGGAGATCGGCGCCGAGACCGTCTTCCGGGCCCGGCCGGACCAGGCGCTGGGCGAGTTCGCGCAGGCGGCGGCGCTCGGCATCACCACCCGCCCGGTCCTGGTCGGCCCGGCCACGTTCCTGCTGCTGGCCAAGCCGGCCGGGGCCGCGGGAAACCCGTTCGACCGGCTCGGCGAGCTCACCGACGCGTACGCCGGGATCCTCGGCGCGCTCGCCGACGCCGGGGTGCCGTGGGTGCAGCTCGACGAACCCGCGTACGTCGCCGACCGTACCCCGGAAGAGATCGATGCCCTGAGAGCCGTCTACGACCGCCTCGGCGGGCTTTCCCGGCGGCCGCGGATCTTCGTCGCGACCTACTTCGGTGAGCTCGGTGACGCCCTGCCGGCCCTGCTCGACACCCCGATCGAGGCACTCGGCCTCGACCTGGTCGCCGGGCCCGGCAACCTGGCCCGGCTCGCCGCCGCCGGACCGCTGCGAGGCAAGACGATCGTCGCCGGGCTGGTCGACGGGCACAACGTCTGGCGCACCGACCTGCGGGCCGCCGTCGCCACCGGCGCGACCCTCACCGGCCTCGCCGACAACGTCACGGTGTCCACCTCCTGCTCGCTGCTGCACGTGCCGGTCGACCTGGCGGCCGAGACGAGTCTCGAACCGGCGCTGCGGGAACGGCTCGCGTTCGCCCGACAGAAGGTCGACGAGGTCGTCATGCTCGGCCGCGCCCTGCGCGACGGCATCGCAGCGCTGCCCGCCCCGCTGCCGGCGCCGCCCGCGCACTGGCGTGACACGTCCGTCCGCGCCCGGCTGGACGCGTTCCATCCGGCGCAACTGCGGCGCGGCGCCTACGCCGAGCGGGCCCAGATGCAGCAGGCACGGCTGCACCTGCCGTCGTTGCCGACCACGACGATCGGGTCCTTCCCGCAGACCGACGACCTGCGCAAGGCCCGCGCCGAGCGGCGGGCCGGAACCCTGGACGACGCCGGCTACGTCGAGCGGATGCGCGCCGAGGTGGCACACGTGATCAGGCTGCAGGAGGACCTCGGCCTGGACGTGCTCGTGCACGGCGAGCCGGAACGCAACGACATGGTCCAGTACTTCGGCGAACAGCTCGGTGGCTTCGCCGCGACCGAGCAGGGCTGGGTGCAGTCCTACGGCTCGCGGTGCGTACGCCCGCCGATCATCCACGGCGACGTCACCCGCGGTCACCCGATGACCGTCGAGTGGTCCAGCTACGCCCAGTCGCTGACCAACCGGCCGGTCAAGGGCATGCTCACCGGCCCGGTCACGATCCTGGCCTGGTCGTTCGTCCGCACCGACCAGCCGCTGGCCGACACCGCAAACCAGGTCGCGCTCGCCCTGCGCGACGAATGCCGCGACCTGGAGGCGGCCGGCATCCGGATCATCCAGGTCGACGAGCCCGCCCTGCGCGAAACCCTGCCCCTGCGCACCGCCGATCAGCAGGCCTACCTGGGCTGGGCGGTCGGCGCGTTCCGGCTCGCCACCAGCGGTGTGGCGGACGCCACCCAGATTCACACCCACCTGTGCTACTCCGAGTTCGGTGAGGTCATCACCGCGATCGACGCGCTCGACGCCGATGTCACGAGCATCGAGGCCTCCCGCTCCAAGATGGAGGTCCTCGACGACCTGCGGGCGATCGGGTACGGCCGCGGCGTCGGGCCTGGCGTGTGGGACATCCACTCGCCGCGGGTCCCGGCGCTCGACGAGGTCGTTGGGGCGTTGCGCCGGGCTGTGGCGGCTGTGCCTGCTCGGCGGCTCTGGGTCAATCCGGACTGCGGCCTCAAGACCCGGGGTTACGCCGAGGTCGAGGCGTCACTGAAGCACCTGGTCGCGGCCGCCGCCGAGGTCCGCGAAAGCTGACCCGCAGGGGTGGGATGCCCTGCGCGGGCGTCCCACCCTGCCGGTCGCGGGCCGCTTCCTCGGCTGCTGTCCTCGGGGCACAACGAGGTGCCGCCGGTTTGGCGCTGAGCCACTATCACCGCACGGCATCGTCCTGCTTCGATGCGATGGCATAGCCGAAGATGTTTCGCATCCGGGATGATCCTGTGCCGGCGCAGCCAGGAGGACCTATGGAACAGTCGTCATCGCCGCAGATCAGTCGGCGTCGGGCTCTCACGGTCGCCGGTGGGGTGGCGGCGGGCGCCACCATCGCCCAGGCCGCGGTGCCGGCCTTCGGCGCGGCGGCGGCGTCGGACGCGGACGCGATCGTGGTCGGTGGCGGGTTGGCCGGCCTGGTCGCCACGTCGGAACTGGTCGCGGCCGGCCGCAAGGTGCTGCTCCTCGACCAGGAGCCCGAGGCCAGCCTGGGCGGGCAGGCGTTCTGGTCGTTCGGCGGGCTGTTCTTCGTCGACTCAGCCGAGCAGCGGCTGATGGGCGTCAAGGACTCCTACGACCTGGCCTGGCAGGACTGGCTGGGCACGGCCGGCTTCGACCGCGGCATCGAGGACCCGGCCGGGCAGGACTATTGGGCGTACAAGTGGGCCAAGGCCTACGTCGAGTTCGCCGCCGGCGAGAAGCGGTCCTGGCTCGCCGGTCTGGGCATGCAGTGGTTCCCGATGGTCGGCTGGGCCGAGCGCGGCGGCGGCCTGGCGGACGGGCACGGCAACTCGGTGCCCCGTTTCCACGTCACCTGGGGAACCGGGCCGGCCGTGATGGAGCCGTTCGAGAAGAAGGTGCGGGCCGGGGTCGCGGCCGGCAAGGTGGTCTTCAAGTTCCGGCACCGGGTCGACGAGATCGTCAGCACCGGCGGGACCGTCACCGGCGTGCGCGGGGCGGTCCTGCAGGCGAGCACCGCTGCCCGGGGCACACCGAGTTCCCGTACGGTCGTCGGCGATTTTGAATTGCGCGCCCCCGTGGTGATCGTGACCTCCGGCGGCATCGGCGCCAACCACGACCTGATCCGGCGGAACTGGCCGGCCCGGCTCGGCGCCGCACCCAAGACCATGATCACCGGAGTGCCCGCGCACGTGGACGGCCGGATGCTCGCGATCACCGAACTGGCCGGCGCCCGGATCGTCAACCCCGACCGGATGTGGCACTACACCGAGGGCCTGCGCAACTACGCACCGATCTGGCCCAACCACGGCATCCGGATCCTGCCCGGCCCGTCCTCGATGTGGTTCGACGCCACCGGTAAGCGCTTCGCCGCCCCGGACATGCCCGGCTACGACACCTTGCACACGCTCGGCTCGATCACCAAGACCGGCTACGACTACTCCTGGTTCGTCACCACTCAGAAGATCATCGCCAAGGAGTTCGCCCTCTCCGGCTCCGAGCAGAACCCGGATCTCACCAACAAGGACATCTGGCTGCTGCTCTCCCGGATCTGGCAGACCCCGGAGCCGATCGAGAAATTCAAGAAGTACGGCGAGGACTTCGTCGTCGCGAGCACCCTGCCCGAGTTGGTCGCCGGAATGAACCGGCTGACCGGCACCAGCCTGATCGACCTGGCCGGGCTGAAGCGGCAGATCGACGCCCGCGACCGCGAGATGGACAACACGTTCAGCAAGGACGCCCAGGTCATGGGCATCCGCAACGCGCTCAGCTACCTCGGCGACTCGCTCAGCCGCACGGCCGCCGCGCACAAGATCCTGGATCCGGACGCGGGGCCGCTGATCGCCGTACGCCTCAACGTGCTCACCCGGAAGACCTTGGGCGGCCTGCAGACCGACCTGCAAGGCCGGGTGCTCAACGGCTCGGGCAACCCGATCCCGGGCCTGTACGCGGCCGGCGAGGTGTCCGGCTTCGGCGGCGGCGGCGTACACGGGTATCGCTCCCTGGAGGGCACCTTCCTGGGCGGCTGCCTCTTCTCCGGCCGCCAAGCCGGCCGCGCGGCCGCGGCAGCCACCGCGACCTGACCAACCTTCGGCGCGGCCACCCGGTGCGCGGGTGGCCGCGCCGTCGTTTTGCCGCAATGCCGCCGTCGGCAGGGTGCCATCCACATGGGACCGCGCGACGGGCCCGGTTGTGGCATCATCACCGGCAGTCTTCTCATCACCTCTTCTCGATGCCGGCCGGACTACCGCCCGCGTCGCCCCGCCGACCAAGGGGACAGCCCCATGTCGCTGAGCGTCAAGATGTCGCCGAACGGCGGCAAGACCTGGCGCACGGTAAAGGTCAAGAAGATCGGCGGCACCTGGACGGCGCTCGTCCCCAACCCCGCCTCGGGCGCGGTGACGCTGCGGGCCCGGGCCACCTACGCCAGCGGCGGCTACACGGACGTGACGATCTACCGCGCGTACGGAATCGCCTGAACGCCGGCGACGACACCCTCTCCGACGACGAATGCCTTCCCGGCGACCAGGACTACAGCTACAACTGCGAGAACATCCTGGCCTTGGGCCGGTGCGCAGGTGGCCGTCGGACGTCTCCCGCGCAGTGCTGGCGGCGTCAGTCCAATACTGCTAGCGTCGGCAACGGCGTGGCCCACGCCCAACCTCCTGTGACCGCCCCCGACGCGCGGTCCTCGACGGAGGCAAAGGGACTTTCACATCTCGGGTCGCTGTCCTGGTTCGCTGGTTCCGGACGTCTTGATCGCGCGGGGGATCGACGCACGGAACAGCGGAGGGCCAATGACAGCAAAGAGGAATTTCAAAAGCCGGGTACGCACCCGGGCCGCCAAGACCGGCGAGTCCTACACCGCTGCGCTGCGGCACTTCCGCACGACTCCGCGAGGAGAAACGATGCCGAAGACCACGCACCTGCGACTGTCCGTCGCCCAACTCACCGTTCACCCCGACCCGGGCGACGCCGCGGCGCTGCGCGACAGCGGCGAGCAGATCCGCCGCCTCATGCAGGACGCCCACGCGGCCGGAGCCCGGCTGCTGCACCTGCCCGAGGGCGCGCTGACCTGCCCCGACAAGAAAGTCATGTCGTCCACCGGCCCCGACAACATCGGCCCGGCCGACTGGGACCGGGCCGACTGGGCAACGCTCGCCGAGGAACTAGAGGCGATCAAGGTTCTCGCCGGCAAACTACGGCTGTGGACCGTCCTCGGCTCGCTCCACCCGCTGACCCCGCCGCGCCGACCGCACCTCAGCCTCTACGTCATCGCTGACGACGGCGCGATCGCCACCCGCTACGACGAGCGGATGCTCTCGAACACCAAGGTCAGCCACATGTACACGCCGGGCTCGGCGCCGATCACCTTCACCGTCGACGGCGTACGTTTCGGCTGCGCGCTGGGCATGGAAGCCGCCTTCCCCGAGGTGTTCCTGGAGTACGAGCGCCTCGACGTCGACTGCGTCCTGTTCTCCACCCACGGCCCGGGAACCCCCGCCAACAACGGCCCGTTCGCCCTGCAATCACAGGCGCTCGCCGCCGCCACCAGCTGCTGGGTCAGCTACGCCGGCACCGCCCAGGACGCCCCCAACGCCTCCTCCGGCGTCATCACCCCGAGCGGCGACTGGCTCACCCGGTGCCCACCCGACCCGGTACCCGCCATCACGACAACCGACCTGGATCTCACCACCGAGAACTACGCCCGCCCATGGCGTCGAGTCGCCCGAAGCGGCCTGTACGCCCAATACCAGGCCCCCAACGACCCTCGAAGCCTCGACCGAGCCCGCCTCTGACCCGATAGAAGTTGCCGGCCGGCGAAACCCCGGCCGGCAACCACAAAACCGCGCCTAGCGGCGGTAGGTCCGCTTGGTCGTCAGCTTGCTGTTGCCCGCCCGGTCGTAGACGCGGAGCTGGACGGTGAACGACTTGCCGTACTTCTTCGGGTTGATGCTGAAGCCCCAGCCGGCGCGGTAGTCGGTGGCGACCCTCTTGCCGTTGATCAGAAGCTCGACGCGGCGGATGCCGTTCTTGTCACTCGCGTTCACGGTGACGCCGAACGTCTTGGTCAGCTTCGCCTTGTTCTTCGGAGCGCTCCTGAGCGACGCCGCCGGGGCGGTGTTGTCGACGATGACGGTCCGCTTGAACTGTGCGACGTTGCCGAGCCGGTCGGCGACCTCCCAGATGATCGTCTTCGCGCCGTCCTTGCCGGACGTCACCTTCGCCGCCGACCGCGAGCCCGGGACGTAGACCGGCGACAGGATCGTGCTGTACGCCTTGCCGTGCGGGTCGTTGACCGTGACGGAGGTGACGAACGAGGTGCCCCGGATCAGCGCGTTCTGCGCCGGCGCGACGACCGTCGCCGAAACGGTCTTGTCGATGTTCACGGTGAAGGACTTCGACGCGGTGTTGCCCGCGGCATCCCAGACGCGGAGCTCCACCTGGGCGGTCGGGGCGGTGATGGTGTGCACGTCCCAGGGGAAGAGCGGCTTGGTCGAGGCCAGGACCCCGTTGACCCACCATTCGGTACGGGTGATCGGCGACTCGTCGGTGACCCTGTACTCCAGGTAGGCCATGGAGCCGACCCAGCCCGTGCCGGTGTCCACCCGGTTCGGCAGGTACTGGCTGACGGTGTCCACGCGGTCGATGACCGGCGACTCGTCGTCGACGATGTAGTCGGTGCTCACGTGCCAGAGGTTCCCGACCCGGTCCACGGCCAGGAACGCGGGTGGCGTCGCGTCGTTCGTCGCGTTCCAGGCGTAGGTCCAGGGCGCCGCGGTGAGCGTGGTGACGAGCGCATCGGTCTTGCTGTCGAGGACCTTCACCTCCGTCACGTCGGCCGGAACGCCGTTGAGCTCGACGGTCACGGTGCCGGAGCGCAGCGACGACTTGGGCGCCGGCGACACCGTGTACCGGGGGAACGTGCGGTCCACGTGCACCGTGACGCCGACCGGCTCGCTGACGTTGCCGGCCGCGTCGTACGCCTTGACGGTGAGCACGTTGTCGGCCTCGGTGTCATATCCCACCTGCTGGCTCATCTTGCACAGCCAGAGGTCCGACGAGGTCTGCGGCGTGCAGGTGGAGAGCGTGGTGGCGGGCGCGCCCGTGACCTCCACCTTGGTGACCTTGACGTTGTCCGTTACCCGCGGCTGGAAGGAGACCACGTAGGGAACCGACTGGTTCGCGACGAGGCCGGCGTCCTCGATCACCGGCTTCGTCTCGTCGACCGACGCGTTGACGGACAGCAGGGTCTTGTTGTTCGACTTGTCGGCGTCGCCGAGGAAGCGCTCGCACTTGCAATCCGGATTCACCTCGACCGACCCGGCGGCACCCGGGACGGACTTGTCGATCCGCAAGGCGAGTTTCCAGGTCTTGACCTCGCCCACCTTGAACAGGTATTCGGTTTCGCACATGGCCTGTGTCGAGGTCACGCGGTAGCACCCGGGCGCGCTGACGATGGAAGTGCCCTCCGGGGGCTTCACGACGACCGTGGCGGCCCCGAGGCCGGGCCGGCTGAAGTCCAGCGTCGCCGGGCCGCTGTTGCGCACGCCGGCCTCGGCCTCCACTACGTCACCGACCCAGCCTGCGGCCGTGCCGCCGATGGCGACCAGGTCAGTGCCCTTGTCGCCGGTCACGGTGACGGTGAACCGCTGCCAGCCGTCGTCCGCGCCCTCGCCGATCCGGTCGCCCTCCTGCAACCGGAGGGCGGAACCGGTGCCCGGGGTGCCCGCACTGGCGTGCTCGGACGCCGGCTGCCAGTTGAAATAGCTGTCCCGGACGCTCGGCGCGTACGTGTCCTCGCGAACCCGGAACGGCACGACGAACCGGTACGACTTACCCGCTTCCAAGGTCTGATCGAAGACGCACGCCCGCACCAGGCCGCCGTCGTACTCACAATTCGAGAACTGCTCCAGGTCCTCGAAGGCCCAGACAGTGTCGAAGGTGACGGCGGCGCCGTCGACGGCGGTTTCACCGCTGTTGGTCACCGACAGCGTGACGTCGAAACGTTCGCCCAGCGCGGCGGTGAGCTCCTGCGAACTGCCGGCGATCAGGGCTGGGGTGTCTGCTGCGTAGGCCGGGGCGCTCAGGCCGGTGACCGACAACGCGGTCGCGGTCAGCCCGCCGAGGGCCGACCGAAGAATGGAGTGGTGGAACAAAAGGGTCCTCCCCCGCAGAAAGATCTATCGCGCCACACACTAAAGATCCCCACCGTGAACCACCGTCTCTTTTAGATCACGTCTTGATCTTGACCATCCAAGGCCACACCAGGGTAGATCGAGGCCTTTCGTATCATTCGTGTCGGTAGCGCGTGATTCCGAGGGGCACCCACACGACGGGTCGGTCCTGGTTTGACCTGCACCTCAGCAATTCCACAGGCGAGCCATCGGGGTGCCCTGCAACGCTTTCGACGTGGAACGGGGCGGGCCGACGCCGGCTGGCGGGACACATCGGTCCACCCGAGCATGACATCCCGCTTCGAGACACCAACCGACGAAACGAAAGGGAAACTCCTTGCGCAAAGCCCTCGTAGGACTCCTCAGCCTGCTTTCGGTCCTCACGTTCACGCTGGTGCTGGGTAGCCCCGCACAGGCCGCCGATGGCCTCTGGGATGAGAGATGCACGCAGACCGAAAGCAGTCTCGGACAGATTTGTGTTGTCGTGTGGTTCGACAACACAAACTGCGACCCCTACTCGACAAATAACTGCTCAGGATTGAACGGCGCCAAAGTCACGCGAATCAAGATCCAGACAACCTCAGGTACCGCCGCGACGGACAGCGTCCTGTTCAGCATCGATTCGTACGGTGACGGTACGTCTGCCTACGGATCGGCGCACAGTATCAACTTCCACTACGAGACACCTGGCATTTGGGCTGCCTTTCCGGCGAGCCTCAGCGGTGTCAACCGGATCTGCGTGCGCGTGCGGTCCGCCAGTGCGGCGGCCACCAGCGGCGTCAACGTGGGCGGCATGAACCCCTACGGTCTCAGCCAGGCAGGGGCCTGCGGCCTCTAATGATCGATCCCCGATGATCTGATCGCCATCTCGGACGGCTCCTGACTGGCACCAGCCAGTCAGGAGCCGTTTACGCTTCCAGGGTCTTCTACGGCTTGAGACCGACTCCGGCGCGTACAGCGCGACCCCGGCCGGCCGCCGAGCTTGTGATCCCGCCGCTGGGTGATGCACCGCCCGCACCGGCGCCACCGGCCACGCGATGGCCTGCCCCCAGCGCAAGGACGGCAAGGAGAAACGCCGTGACCAGGAAGTATTGAAGACGGCCGACGCAATGGCGGTCACTTCAGGTGCCAGAGGCCAAATCGCGCCCGCTATACCCCTTTTGGGGCCCCGGAAAATCAGCTGATTTAGGGGATTGAAAAAGCCTCCCACCGCAGGTGGAAGGCTTTTAATCTTGAAGTGCGCCCGAAGGGACTCGAACCCCTAACCTTCTGATCCGTAGTCAGATGCTCTATCCATTGAGCTACGGGCGCTCGTATAACCACTCTCCGTACTGGCGCGTGATGATGCGTCCAGCGGGTCGCGGTTACGTTTCCGCTGGTCCAGGCGTTTGGCGCTCCCGGACCTGCTAGACGACGACTCTAGCATGTCGCCGAGTAGGGCCCACGTGCCGGTAGGTGTCGCGCCGTGCTGCACGGCCGCCCGACGTGCGATCACCGCGGCGCCAGCCCACGACCTTCACCCGGAGCGCGCACAGTTCAAAAGGAGGATACGGACGGGGCGGCGTGCCCGGCCGTCGCCAAGGGGGGCGACAGCCGGGCATCGGCCAGATCAGGGCTGAGCCATCAGGGCAGCCTCGGCCGCCCTGATGGCGCCGGCGAAGGCAGCCACCTCGGTGAAGATGTTGTTCCGGTCGGCATACTCGGGGTCGCAGTCGCCGCCGAAGCTGACGATGCCGACCTGCTCCCAGCCGCTGTCGGTCAGCTGGTTGAGGGCCGGGCCGCCCGAGTCGCCGCTGCAGAAGCCGGTGCTGTCGTCCGCGACGGTGCAGACGTTGCGGTCGGGGTGGTACTGCCCGTCGGTGCCTTCCAGGTCGGTGCAGGCTGCGTCGTCCATGAACGGCACCTCGACTCGCTGCAGAAAACGCTGCTGTTCCTGGTCCTGCTTCGACCGGCCCCAGCCGAGTGCTGTCAGCGTCTGGTAGTCCTGGGACGCCTCGCCAGCCAACGTGACTGTCGGCAGGTCGACCGGCTCGGCCAGTCTCGCCAGCCCCCAGTCCGACTCCCACCAGATGCCGTCGATGACTCCCGAGTGCGTGGCGACGACGGGAATTCTGGTCGTGGCGTCGGGGTCTGCCTGGTCGACGGTTCCGATGATCGCGGTCAAGCCATCGTTTTCCGGGTCGATGCAGTGCCCGGCGGTGAGGACTATCTGCGGGCTGATGAGTGTGCCTGCGCAACCGACCGGCAGCAGCCGCACCATGAACGGAAACTCTCCCTGGGCGGCTGCATTGCCACCGTTGATCGCAGACGCCCCGTCGGCGGGCAGCACTGCGGCCGCCAGTGTCAGAGTGGCCGCCGCTGCGACCGCACGCAGCATCATGGCAAAACGCATTCTCGTCCCTTCCGGAGCTGGGAAACGCCAGGGCCGGCGGACGGGCCGGCCCTGGCGTCGGCTCGTACGGGTCAGAACGTGCCCTTGGCGACGTCCGCGATGGCCACCCGGGTGACCGTGTAATTGACCGTGACGCCGCCATCGGTGGCGTATTCGATGGGCAGGCCGGTCTCGGCGTCGACGGTCAGGGTTTGGGTGGCGCCTCCCGTGGCGAGCTCGCCGGCGGCGAGGGTGAGCACCGGCTTGCCCCCGAGGGTGGTCTTGTTGACCGTGACCTCGGGCATCTGTCCGAGCAGGCGCAGTACTCCGGCGCGGACCGTCGGGCTGCCGGCGCGGTACTGCAACGCGTCCATCGAGCTGTTCCAGACCCAATTGTCGGTGATGTTGACGTTGCCCTTTTCTCTCCCCGGCTTGACCGACGGCTTGACGCCGGGCGCAAGCACAGGTGGCTTTGCCTTGGCGTCGGCGGGAAGGTGTGCCAGGGCCATCTGGGTGCGGGCCTTGTCCAGGTCACCCTTGGCTGCGTACTCCGCGGCGGCGACCACCTTCTTGCGAGCCGCCGCTCCCGGCTGCCGCTTGTTGTCCTTGACCTGTGCCCGGAGGGCGCTGCGGGTCTTGGCGAAGTAGTAGTCGCCGTTGTCGGCGTTCAGGTCCCAGACACCGACCTTGGAGCCGTCCTTGCCCACCTGGTTGCGTAGGACGAGTGTCGCGTCGCCCGGGGGCGGCGTGGCGGTGGTCAGGTAGCCGACCAGCTGCACCAGCGGGGTGCTCTCGGCAGTGCCGGCCGGCGCCGGATTCGGGCCGGCGAGGTTGGGCGCCGGAGCCTGGGCCCCGGTGCCGCTGATGGCCACGGCGACCGCCGCTACCGCGGCAATGGCGAAGCTGCTACCTGCGGTCGCGCGCCATGCCAGGCGGCGCTGCCGCAACTTCCGGCCGCGGCTCTCGATCTGGTCGAGGTCGGGCGTGTAGGGCCGGTCCGCGACGATGCCGTTCATTGCCGCGCTGAGGCGGTTCTCGGTGTCGTATGACATGGTCAGCTGTCTCCTCGGTTCAGGACGGACTTGAGCTTGATCAACGCCCGGCTCGTCTGGCTCTTGACGGTGCCTTCGCTGCACCCGAGGGCGGCGGCGGTCTCCCGCTCACTGAGTCCTTCGAGAAATCGCAGGACGACGGTCGCCCGCTGCCGCGCGGACAGCGACTGCAGCGCCTGGAGCAGTTCGGCCCGGTTCGCCACCGTTTCGGACATGTCAGCAACGGCGATGTCGGTCAGGTCGGCGTCGGGACGCGCGGTCACGTTCCGGTTCCGGCGCCAACTGCGTCGCGACTCGTTGATCAGGATGCGTCGCACGTACGCGGACGGGTTCTCGGCCTTCTGGACCTTGCGCCAGTGGCTGTAGGCCTTCGCCAGGGCTTCCTGAACAAGGTCGTCGGCCAGGTACCAGTCCCCGCACAGCAGGTACGCCGTGCGGTGCAACGATGCGGCGATTTCCTGGACGAAAATCCGGAAATCTTGCTCCGCGCCGCTCGCCGTCCCGGCCGGTCGGTGCTTCATTACGGTCGTCACACTGGGGAAGACACGTGTGCGGCGGCGGGCGTTGTCGACGAATCCGATCTTTCTCAGAGCCCGTCCGGCACGACGACGAGGCTGACGACGCGACGGATGCGGCCGCCGTCGCGCGTTTTACCTACCCGGCTGACGACCGCGCGCTCGATCTCGTCGACCATCGCGGTGAACTCCTCGTCGGTGAGCCACACCGCCGCCTGCCGGTAGACCACGCCGTCGGTGTGCGGGTCGGCGTCCTCGTGGGCGAGGTAGCGGTCGAAGTCCCCCATCAGTGACGCCGCGAACGTGGCGTACGCCCGCCGGTGATCCTCGCGGGTCATCGCCGCGCGGGCGGCGGGGTCGACGACGCCCTGCTCCTGGCTGACCCGGTAGCTGCGCTCCACCGTGCCGCGTACCCGTTTCTCATCGACCACCTCCAGCACGCCGGCGTCGGTCAGGACTGCGATGTGGCGGTACATCGTCGCCGGCGGGATGTCGGGCAGGCGCACGCGCAGCTGGCCCGTCGTCAGCGGATCGGCGTCGAACAGCGCTTGCATGATGCGCATCCGGACCGGATGCAGGAGAACGTCCGCGGTGGCCATGACGCCATGTTCCCACATACGATAATCATATCAGTTATGATAATGTTCCCGGGAATGATAACGATAGCCGCCCGTGAAAGGAACGAACGCGTGACTACCGCATCCCCCGCTCGCAGGCCCGGTGGCCTCGGCCTCTTCTGGGCCGTCACGTTCACCACGACGTTGGCGTTCTGGTCCGTCGCGATCGCGCTCGGGCAACCGCCCACGAGCTTTCCCACCGTGGTCTTCTACCTGCTCGGCGGCTTCGGCCCGATGTACGGCGCGATCGCGGTCCGGGTGCGCCGGGCCCGTCGCGGTGAGCCCGTCCCCGCTCGCACCATGCGGCTCCGGCAAGGTGTGCGACTGCTGTGGGTGCTGCCCCTGCTGGCGCTGGCGGCGGCGACCGTCGTGGCGGGCGCGCTGCTGGCCAACCTCCTCCTGGACGGACCCGCGCTGAGCCTGACCGAGGGTCGGGAGCTGGTCGCCACCGCAGGCGGAGCGGTGCCGTTCCTCGTCAGCATGCTGATCGCCGGGCCGCTCGCCGAGGAGCCCGGCTGGCGCGGCACGGCATACCCGCGCCTGCGCGCCTCGATGAGCCGCGTGCGGGCCGGCCTGCTGCTCGGCGGTGCCTGGGCGGTGTGGCATCTGCCGCTGTTCTTCATCGCCGGCACCGTCCAGGCCGAGTTCGGGCTGATCAGCTGGAGCGGCCTGCTGTTCACCCTCAGCGTCTTGCCGATGGCACTGCTGACCGGCTACGCCTACGAGCGTGCCGGCGTCGTGGCGTCTATCGCGGTCCACCTCGCCGTCAACACGACGATGGCACTGCTGACCGTCAAGTCCCCCCTGACGATGGCAGGCGTCCTGGCGGTACAGACCGTCGCGGCGCTCGCGCTGCTCGCCACGCAACGCGAGCGCTCAACGGGTCTGCCGACGTACCCTGACGACCAGCCGCATCGGGTCGCCGCCGGCTGACGCCCGCAGGCGAAAGCGGGGGGTTCGGCTTACTTTCGGTACCAGGTGCGGGTGCTGGTGTACTTCACGTTGCCGACCCGGTCATACGCCCGGATCTGCACCTTCATCGTCTTCTTCCACCTGCTCGTGTTGACGCTGAGGACGTACCCCGAGGTGGTGTCCTTGGCGACGACCTTGCCGTTCACGATCAGCTCGACCCGCGCGACGCCGCTGGCGTCCGACGCCTTGGCGTAGATCTTGACCGTGCCCTTGACCTTGGCCTTGTGCTTCGGTGCCTTGGTGATCGAGACGCTCGGGCCGGTGTTGTCCGCGGTCAGCGTCCGCACCGGAAGCGTCCGCGCCTGGCCGAAGCGGTCGGTGACCTTCCAGGTCAGCGTCAGCTTTCCGGAGGTGCTGGTCTTCACTGCCATCGTGTACGGCGCAGCCTTGTCGACGCCGACGTATTTGCCGTTGGCCCACAGTTCGGCCTTGGCCACCCCGCCCTGGTCGGTGACGCCGGCCAGGGTGCTGGTGAACGTGCCGCGCACCTTCGCCCCCGAGGCCGGGGTGATCGTGCCGCCCGCCGGCGGGTCGTTGTCGACCCGCACGGTGCGGACCAGGCTCTGGCGGTTGCCGGCCTTGTCCGTCAGCGTGATCTGGATCTCGCCCGTCGGGTTCAGCGGAACCCTGCCTTGCCACAGGTCCGTGCCGTCGACCTGAGTCAGCAGGCAGCCGCAATTCTCGATGTTGTCACCGTAGACCGACCAGACCCGGTCCGGATTGGCTTCTGGCGTCGTCAGGCTCACGTCGATCGTGGCGCCGTGGACCACCGCGTTCGCCGTCGGCGAGACCCAGGCTCCGGTCGGCACGGTGGTGTCCACATTGACCACGGTGGTCGCCCGGCCGGTTCTTCCTGCGTAGTCGTAGGCGACGACCGTCACTGGCAACGGGCCGTTGTAGCCCGCCGGCGGGCGCATCGTGATCTGCGAGCCGGGGCGCTTCACGACGATCGGGGGACGGCCGTCGACGAGCACCTCGATCCGCTCGATACCGTGATCATCGGCTGCCTTCGGCGTGCCCGGCGCGCCTATGGCCGCGACGAACTCGTTCTCGGTGAAGCCGGTCGACGTGACCGTGGGCGGGACCGTGTCGGTGCCCCCGAGGTCGTAGAGCACGTGGGCCGCATTGATCATCGGCGCCTGGTTCGGGTAGGACGTGGTGAGGTGATATTCGGCGTCCCGCTCGATCACCGCACGCACCTCGTCGGCGGATGCGTCCGGCTTCATCGCGAAGGCCAGCGCCGCGACTCCGGACGTGGCCGCGGTCGCCCCGGAGGAGCCGGAGATGCCGGCCCACCGGCCGTTCCGGTCGAACACGATGAAGTTGCCGTAGGCGGAGACGTCGACCCATCGGTCCGTCGCGGTGTTCTTCGCCTGCGTCCCGACCTGCGCGACGGCGAGCGCGGATTCGAATGCGGCCGGATACCGGTGCGCCGTCGACCGCTCGTTCCCGGCCGAGGCCACCACGAGGGAGCCTCGGGCAGCGGCGTATTCGACCGCCTGTCGCAGCAGCCGGCTGTTCGACGCCGTGCTGAGCGAGAGGTTGATCACCTGGGCACCGTGGTCGGCTGCCCAGGCGATGCCCGCGGCTACGTTGCCGGTCGTGCCCTCGCGGTCACCCAGCACCCGCACCGGCATGATCCGGCACTTGCCGCAGACGCCGGCCATGCCGACACCGTTGGTGCCGTCCGCACCGAGGAGATTGGCCACCAGCGAGCCGTGCCCGTTGGCGTCCGCGGCGTCGGAGTCGTCGTCGACGAAGTCGTAACCCGGCACCAGCCGGTCCGCGACGAGCTCGGGATTGGGGCTGACGCCGGTGTCGACGATGGCCACCGTGACGTCAGCGCTGCCGGTCGTCCAGGTCCATGCCTGCGGAATCTCCATCGGCGTGAAGCTGTTGGGGACCGAATCGCTGTCCGCCTGGACCACCGCACTGCGCTCGGCATACGTCACGTTCGCGGCGCCCTGCAGCAGGCCGAGGACCTCGTCGGCCTGGCCGGCCGGCACGTCGATGCTGATCGCGTCCAGGCCCCGGACCGGGCGGGTCTGCACCACGTTGCCGTTGAGCGCGGCGACCACAGTGGCCGGATCCGCGCCGGGGGCGATGCCGACATCAAACTGGACCAGCGCCGCTTCGGCGACTGAAGCGGCTGTGGCGGCTGTGGCGGCTGTGGCGGCTGTGGCGGGTGCAGCCAGGCCGGTGACGAGCAACGCCGCCACCAGACCGGAAGAGACAGCGCGCAAGGTTCCCCCGAACCGAAGATCATGGATGCCTGCGCACGGTACGACATCGTATCGACGTTGCGCATCAGCCTTTCGGCGTGCTTCGTCCTTCGCCGACCCTAGGCGGCGCTGCGGACCCTTCTGCGGGCGTCCTCTATCCCGTCGCGGAGGTCGGCGAGCACCCGGCGTTCGGCGGGTGTGGCGCCGAGAATGATCACCAGGGCGTCGAGGCGGTCCACCGGGGGCAGGACATTGCCGGCGAGGTATTCGCCGATGATGCCGTGTGACGACCCCAGCTTCACCGCCAGCTCGCGGTAGGTCAGCGGGCCGCCGGGATGGCTCCGCCCGTGGCGCCGGCGCAGCAGCCGGAGCAGGGTGCCCAGCTCGGACAGGGTGGAGGCGTTGGCGGCCGCACGGATGAGATCCGCGAACGCGTCCACGGCAGTCATTGTGGTGCCTTCCCCGACGGGCCGGGTTGTCCGGGCGCGGGCATGGCCGCGCCGATCTGACCGAGCGCCAGGCCGAGCTGGAACCGGTTGTCCACGCCCAGCTGGTCCATCAGGTTGCGCAGGGCGTAGGTCACCGCGCGGCGGCTGATCTGGAGTTGCCTGGCGGCGTCCGCGTCGCTGTGGCCCTCGGCCAGCAGACCGATGAGCGCGCGCTCACGCGAGCCGATGATGAGAGTGGACACTGCGGCCTCCTTCGTCCGGGGGCGGATCCGCGTCGCTGTGAGCGTAGGTTGCCGGCGCGCCCGCGCGTCGGGGTCCGGGCGACTCGTTGCGCAGCTGCGCAACGAGTCGCGGCGCCGCTCAGAAGCAGGTCCCGCACGCCGGCCAGGCGCTGTTCTCCTCACCCCGGGTAGGGCCGCTCGCTCCCGTGTACGGCGACGTGATCGCGTCCTTGTCGACGAGGGGATCGTCCGTGGGCAGCGGGTACAGCACGTCCTCGTAGGCCTCCTCGCCGCGGGTGACCACGGCGCGATAGCAGCCGACCCGCTCGTTGTCGCCGGCAAGCACGCAGAGGCCGAACTCGCCTTCCTCGGTCGGGAGCGCCGCCGCGCCGAAGTCGCGCACCTCCCCGACGTCGGTGGATGCGAACAGGCGGACGTTGTAACCGGGGGCGTAGCCGGTGGCGCCGTCCGGGCGATAGGTGGCGAGCCGGAAACCGCCCGCCTCGACGACCGGGCCGCATTGCGCGACCGCTCCCTCGACCACGTTGTACAACCTGCTCTGATCGAGGCCGGGCTGCATGTCCACGACCGTCACGCACGGAGCCATGGTCCAGTCGGCCGGGTCGGCGGCGCGGGCCGGCGCCGCCGACCCGGCCAACAGCATCCCGGTGATCGATACGGTCGCGGCCCATCGGCGTGCGTTCGTCGCCATCAGGAGTCCTTTCGCTGCGGTTGCACGGAGGGTGACAGCGGCACCGCCTGGGCGGCGCCGAGGAGCAGGGCCAGCTGGAAGCGGTTCTCGACGCCCAGCCGGTCCATCAGGGCCCGGAGGGTATAGCCGACGGTGCGCCGGCTGATGCCCAGTGACGTGGCCGCGGCCTCCTCACTCAGGCCGGTGGCCAGCAGCGTCACGATGTCCCGCTCGCGGTGGCTGAGGACGATCGGCGGGATCGCTTGGCGGCGTGGATCGACGGCGGTGCTCCAGATCCGGTAGAAGAACTGCATGAGCGACTCCACCGCGCCGGCGTCGTCGATCTCGATGGCGCCGGCTTCGAAGTTGGCGGGGTCGGCGGGGAACAGCGCCTTCCGGCGGTCGAACACCATCAGCTTGAGCGGCAGCGCCGACGCCTGGCGGTGCTCGATGCCGGCGACGAAGGTGGTGTCCTGACTGCCGTCCTGAGCGGTGAGACCCAGGGTCCGCAGTCGCACTCCCCGGGCGACGAGCGCCCGATCCAGCGGGCCGGCGACCGCCGCCGCGTCGGCGCTGATCACCTCCTCGGTGTTGATGGCGAGGTGCTCGTGCCGCTCGCCGGCGACCAGGTCGGCGATGCGGTCGCGCACGGACGACCGGCTCACCAGCCAGTGGACCGCGGTGTCGGGAATTCGTTCCAGATGCAGGCCGCTGATCGCGGCCAGATGCCGCCGGCAATGCTGATTGATGGGTACGGCCGCGCGCGGCCGCCGCGCCCGGGACATGACGACATCGACGTCGACCGCGCTCCATCGGCCGTCGCGACCGCGGTACGCCGGTCGCGCCGCACCGAAACCGGCCAGCTCGTCCAGGGCCCGGCTGACCCTGGCCGGGTCGACACCGAGCTGGCTGACCAACTGCCGCGGGGTCGCCGGGCCGGTCAGCGCGAGACTGCGGTAGATCAGGTCCGCGTGCGAGGAGAGGCCCCAGCGTCCGAGGGCCGGCACCACGGGTTCGCGGTCAGCGGTCTTGCCGATGTTGTTCCCCTGCCGCATAAGTCGTCTCCCACAGCGCCCCACTACGCCATGGCCGGGACCCGGCCAACGGATCTCGTCCGCGCTGATTGCACATTCGCGCAACGGTCATCGCCCCGCAAGAAGGCCGCCCGACCCGATTGCACAGATGCGCAATCGGGTCGGCGTGCGGCTCTGGCGACTGTCGATGTCACCTAGTCTTCGGCGGCCTGCGCGCGGAGGAGCGGACCAGCCGGTCGAGCTCCTCCGGAGTAAGACTGGACACGGCACACCTTCGGTCGCAGCAATGGCGGGACCGTACCCGCGTCCGCGAGTGCGGGGCGGTCAGGTTGGACGCCGTTGGACAGAATTGGACGCCGGGGGGAGCTTGTGAGCAGCGGGCGTGATAAGCAGTTCCACGACTTCGTCCTGGCTCGCCGCGCCGGGCTGGTGCGGACAGCCACCCTGCTGACCGCCGGCGACGCGCATCTCGCCGAAGATCTGGTGCAATCGACGCTGACCAAGCTCTACGTCGCCTGGCCCGCCTTCCGGCGGGCCGACAATCCGGACGGCTACGTCCGCCGGGTGCTGGTCAACGCCCTCACCGACGAGCGCCGCCGGCAGTGGTGGCGGCGGGAACGGCCGACCTCCGACCTGCCCGACCGGCCGATCCCCGCGCAGCCCGGGCCCGGTGAGGCCGACGACCGGCTGCGCACCGCGCTGCGTGAGCTTCCGCCCCGGATGCGGGCCGCCGTCGTGTACCGCTACTTCTACGACCTTGGTGTCGCGGACACCGCCGACGCGCTCGGATGTTCGGAGGGCACCGTCAAGAGTCAGACCGCGCGCGCCCTGGACCAGCTGCGTGCCGCCCTTCAGCCGAGTCCCACCAGGCTTGAGCCATGCAAAAGGCCGTGAGCGGAAGCTCACGGCCTTTTGGCAGGTGGCGGAGACTCCGGGATTCGAACCCGGGAGGGGCTATAAAACCCCAACCGCATTAGCAGTGCGGCGCCATAGACCGGACTAGGCGAAGTCTCCTCAGCGGCTTGCAGGCCACCGACGGTTGAGGATACCGGACCGCCCCCGGGCCCGGCAAAGAGGTTGCCCCTAGGCCACGCCGATCATCGAAATCCCCAGAAATCGACGGACCGCACCGTCGTCCAACAGGTGAAACGGCCGCGGCCAGACTAGGCTCCCTCGGCATGGAGGAGAACGAGCCGACGCAGCGCCGCCCGCGGACGTCGAACCCCGCGTTCAGCACGCCTGAACAGCCCACTCCCCAGAAAAAACCGGCGAAAGCACCCCCGCCGGTGACCTTCCGGCCGCCAGCAGAGGACAAAACCGCTTCCGGTACGGGCACAGACGCACCAGAAGCAACACCGCCGACCCGCCAACAACGGGTCCCGGCGAAGTCGACGCCCCGCAAACCGCCCCCGCAATCCCCGGCGAAGCCCGCGTCGAAGTCCACGCCACCGCCCGCCCCGGCGCCGTCCCACCAGGGCAGCACCGAGCCTGCGCCGAAAACCACACCGCCGAGCCGCACCAGAACCCAGGCGGCGACCAAGTCCCAGCAGCCCCGGGTGCAGGCAACGGCGGACGATCCCCCCGCGGCGAGCACGCCCCGCCCTCCGGCAAAGGCGCAGCCGACAACCGCACCGGCCACGAAAGCAACCCCGCAGGCCAGCACAACCCCGGCGAAGCGCGCGCCCCGGAAGGCCACCGCCCCCGCCAAGGCCGCCCCCGCGAAACCAGCACCGGCACCGGCACCGGCACCGGTGAAAACCGAACCGGTGAAGACAGAACCGCCGGTGACGGCTGAACTTCCGAAGGAAGCGCCCGCAGAGGCGGGACCGGCGAAGACGCCCGAGGTCATTGCGCCTGCTGCGGGCGTACCGGAAATGGCACCCGGCGGGGCGACATCCCCGGCTGCCGAGCCCCCGGCCACGGCGCCGGGGCAGCCGGGGGCTGTCGTCCCCGTTGGTCCGACCCTGCCGCGCGCCGCCGCTTCCGTGACGGACACCGTGTCCGCCGCCCGGACCGAAGCTTGGGCCGCGCTGATCGCCGATCCCGGCCACTGCCCCGAGCTGCTCGCGGTGGCCGCCACCCAGACCATCGGCCCGCGCGCCCGGGAGTGGGTCGCCCGCACCCGGGCCGCCTACCCCGGCGCCACTCCCGACGCCCTGGCCCGGCTGGCCGCGCGGCAATTCACCCGCTTCGGCAGCGTCAGCAGCCTCTTCGCCGCGGTCGCCGGCTCGTACGCGCCGGTCGCCCTGCTCGGCGCCGCCGCGTTCACGCACGCCGAGCTGGCGCTGCACGTCGCCGCCGCCTACGGCCTGGACCCGACCGACCGGGAGCGGGCGGTCGACCTGCTCGTGCTGACCCGGGTGCATCCGGCCCGGGAGGACGCGGCGGCGGCCCTCGCCGCCGCCGAGCAGCACACCTACGAGCACACCGGGCTGACCGACGCCACCTGGCGGCTGGGCCGGATGCTCGCCGCGCAGGCCGGCGGCTGGACGGCCGTCCGGGTGGTCAATCACTTCTTCCCCGGCACCAGCCTGCTGGTCGCCACGCTGACCAGCCGGGGCGCGGCCCGGGCCATGGCCGCGCGGGCCACCGTCCACTACCGCGATCAATATCGGGCCGCGGTCAGAGCCAGCTGAGCCACTCCTTGGGCAGCAAGGTGTAGCCCACGAAGGCGGTGATGTCGAGCAGGCTGTGCGCGACGATCAGCGGCATGACCCTGCCCTTCCGCAGGAAGAACAGGGCGAACACCACGCCCATCACGGCGTTGCCCACGAACGCGCCGAAGCCCTGGTACAGGTGGTAGGAGCCGCGCAGCACCGCGCTGGCCGCCACGATGTAGCCGAGCCGCCAGCCCTGCTCGCGCAGCCGGGTCATCAGGTAGCCGACGACGATCACTTCTTCCAGGATCGCGTTCTGCATCGCCGCGATGATCAACACCGGGATCGCCCACCACACCGGTTGCAGCGCGGCCGGCACGATCCGGGCGTTGAGGCCGAGCGTCGCCGCCGCGTACACCAGAAGCAGGCCGGGGATGCCGATGGCCGCGGCCAGTGCGGTGCCCCAGCCGGCGTCGCCGGCGGGGCGACGGAAGTCGATGCCGAGCGTGCGCGCCGGCTCCAGCCGGTCGCGGTTCAGGAGATAGAGCGCGAGCAGGACCGGGATGAGCGCGAAGAAGACCCCGAGCAACTGGTACGTGAGATCGAGGTACGGCCGCGGCGACTGCGACGGGTTCAGGGTCGCCGTCTGCTGGGACAGCGGCTTGCCGGCCGTGAGCTTCGCCACCAGTGACACCGCCGCATAGACGGCGGACTGGCCGAGCGACAGCAGCAGGACGACCGCTATCTCCAGGCGGAGCTGGTTGCGGGTTGCTGGGGGGCGATCAAGAGCTACCGTCACGCGACCACTCTAGAAGCGGCTTCATAACGAACTTGCATGGGTTTTCCGCTGCGGGTGAGCTCAGTCGTTAGGGTGATCGCACCCATGCACATTCGGACCTATCGGGGCAAGCGACGCGCCGTGTGTCGGGAATTGTGCGGCGTACATCGCACTTCGCGTGCGATGCGTCACCCGCTGCTTTCACCACGCTGGGGGCATGGGAGACCTCGCTCGTTTGCTCAAGGAGAGTTGGAGCCTCGTCGAGGAGCATCAGGACAAGGTTGCCGGCTACTTCTATGCGCGGATCTTCCTGTCCCATCCGGACCTGCGGGATCTGTTCCCCGTGCACATGGACGTCCAGCGCGCCCGGCTGCTCGGCGCGATCGTCACCGCCGTCCAGACCCTGGAGGATCCCGAGAAGTTCGACGACTATCTGCGGTCGCTCGGCCGGGACCACCGCAAGTTCCACGTGGAACCGGCACATTACGAGGTCGTCGGAGGGGCGTTGATCGAGGCGATGCGGCAGTTCGCGGGCGAGCAGTGGGGCATCGAGTACGACCAGGCGTGGGCCGACGCGTACGCGGTGATCGCGGCCAAGATGCTCGCGGGCGCGGAGGCGGACACCAACCCGCCGTACTGGTATGCCGAGGTCATGGCGCACGAACGCCGCTCGACCGACATCGCCGTCTTCACGGTCGCGCCGATGCAGCCGCTGGAGTACCGCGCCGGCCAGTACCTCAGCCTGGAGTGCCCGCGCTTCCAGCCCCGGCTGTGGCGGACCTACTCGCCGGCGAACGCTCCCCGGCGCGACAACACCCTGGAGTTCCACGTCCGGGCCATCGGCGCCGGCTGGGTCTCCAGCGCGCTGGTCCGCCGGCTGGAGGTCGGCGACATGATCCGGCTGGCCGCGCCGATGGGCTCGATGAACCTGGACCGCCGCTCCACCCGGGACGCCGTCTTCGTGGCCGGCGGCACCGGTCTCGCCCCGATCAAGTCGCTGCTTGAGGAACTGACCCGCTACAACCGGACCCGCTGGGTACACGTCTTCTTCGGCGCCCGCACCCGCGACGACCTCTACGACCTGGCCGAGCTGAACCGGCTCGCCGCCCGCTATCCCTGGCTCTCCGTCGTGACCGCCTGCAGCAACGACCCGACGTTCCCCGGCGAGCAGGGCAACATCTCCGACGTCGTGGCCCGCTACGGACCGTGGAACGAGCACGACTTCTTCGTCTCGGGCTCCGGCCCGATGGTCAAGGCGACCCTGAAGACCCTGGCCGAGTTACAGGTCCCGTCGGTCCGGATCAAGTACGACAGCTTCTCCGACTAATAACTCCACGGCTGACCGGCCTGGCGGTATTCCTCGATCGGTACGAGGTTGGCGCCCGGCACCATCCGGTCCACGTACAGCCGGCCGTCGAGATGGTCGATCTCGTGGCTGACCAGCCGGGCCATGGCCCGCTCGAAGGAGGTGATCATCCGGGTTCCGTCGAAACGGGCGTGCTCGACGTCGACGCGCAACGGCCGGACCACCAGGCCGCGGTAGTCGAAGAAGGAGAGACAGCCCTCGTACTGCTCGTCGGTCTCGCTCGACTCGTCGACGACCCGCGGGTTCAGCAGGATCACCGGCTCCGCGCCGCGCTCAGGTGGGCGCACCACGGCGGCGGCAACCGCCAGGCCGATCTGCGGCGCGGCCAGCCCGACCCCCTTGCTGAAGTCGTGCAGGGCCTCGAGCCGGTCGAGGACGGCGCGCAGGCCGGTGATCGCGTCGCGGGCGGCCAACTCCTCCCGGGGTAGCTGGAAGTGCCGGGCGCGCTGGCGCAACAGGTCCGCGCCGCGCTGCACGATGCCGATTCCGCGCATCCGCTGGCTCGCTCTCAGCTCGTGACCGTTGGTCCTGGGCTTGGGGACTCCTTCGTCCGGGGTGGTCGGTGCGGCCTGGCCCCGGAACCGCCACTCGAGGCGATACCGGGCATTCAGCAGCGGCGCGTCGGTCGACCATTCGAAGACCGCGCGGCGCGCGTCGTTGTGGCGCTCCAGGGGGGTACGGACGGGCACCTCGGCGGCGAGCGACGTCTCCACGCCCCAGACCTGGGGCTCGAACTCGACCGGGAAGTTCAGCCGTACGGTGAGATTGCGGGTGGGCAGGCGGACCGCCCGCTGGAACCACTGGCCCCACTTCTCCTCGCCGACGCTGTAGGCGTACTCGATGGTGGTGCGTTCGCCGGGGTAGAGCGGGAACTGGCCGTGGTCGTTGGCGAAGAGCAGCCAGACCTCCTTCGCCGCGTCCCGGTCCAGCTTGAGCCGCCACTGCATCGGCTCGGTCGCCGCGCCCTCGCCGGCGACCGCACGCAGGTCCATCTCCTCGAAGCTGAGCGGGTGCCGCCGGTGGTGCCGGTTGGAGCCCTGCGGGTCGTGCGGATACCGGTCGACCGAGATCTTCACCAGATAGCGGGTGACCGGCTCCACCCCGGCGTTGTAGAGAGCCCGCCGGATCACACACCGGTAGGCACCCTCGGTGTACGTGAGCTCGGCGACTTCCTGCTCGACGATGAGACCGGTGCCGGGCGGCATCCACTGCGCGGGCACCGGCGGGTCACGGTGCAGGACGGGGCCACGGGCGTGCCGCAGTTCGTCGTACTCCTGGAACCGCTGCCAGATCGCGCCGCCGGCGGCCAGCACCGCCTCCGCGCGCCGCGCGAAGTCCTCGGTCGGCTTGTGCCGCCGGCCCTCGACGTGGCTGACGTAGGACGGATCGAAGCCCATGCGCCCGGCGAGCTGCTTCTTCGTCATCCCGCGCTCGACCCGCCATTGTGCGAGCGCCGACACGAAGTGGTCGGCTGCCCTCTCGACTGGCGAGGTGGTCATCACGGATGTCCCCTTTGCGACAGGAATTTCAGTGTCCATGTCATCCGGTGTCAGCAAGGGGCTAGTAGCGCGTTGCCGACAGATGCCTTGACGAAACCGGCAACGGCACAACTCTCGGTTAGGACACCCTCGCAGGGGGTATTTGTCGCAAGAACACCTGTCTGGGGCCTGGAAAGTGGCGGTTTGGCTGGCGTGGTTAGGTTAGCCTTAACAAGGTATGGTGGGCCGTCCTGACCGGCGAGGCGCGACGAGGTGACAGCGGTGATGCAGCGAATGAGGCCGCTTTCCCCCTGTCCGAGCGGCGGCCACCGGTGACTACCGCGCTGGATCGCGCCCTCGCCGATCACTCCGCCTTCGCCCGGCAGCCGCTCGCGCCGGTGACGGCGACGCTGCGGGCGATGTTCGGCACGAGCACGGAGCTGCCCGGCCTGGCGCCGGACCTGATGGTCCAGGACCCGACGGGCTGGCTGCCGACCGCCGACCTGGCCGGCCACCGCCTGGAAACCCTGCTGGAGTCGTCCCGCGAGCGCTGGCAGGCCCAGCCGCACGCCGCCGCCGCGCTGGCATGGAAGGCCTACACCTACTGGCTGGCGCTGCCGGCGGTGCTGGGCTGGGCGTCCGCGCGCCGGGTGCCGCTGCTGACCGGCTCCGACGTGCTGATGCACTTCAACGACCCGCGGCCGCTGGTCACGCTGGGCCTGCGCCAGGACATCACGGTGGCGGTGCTGCCGTCCGACCCGCTGGCGCTGAGCGGCCTGGCCCAGGTCCGGGTGGTCGCGGACGAGGCGGCGCTGCTGGAAGAGCTGCGCCGGTCGCTGCTGGACGAGCACCTGACGCCGCTGCTGGACGCGATCCACGCCAAGGTCCGGCTGGGCAAGCGCACGCTGCTCGGCTCGCTGTCGTCCGGGGTGGCCTACGCGGTGCTGCGGTCGGCGGACGCGCTGCCGGGCTCCTCGGCGGAGACGATCGCCACGCTGCTGGGGGCGCTCGGGGTGGCGGACCTGATCGAGCTGGTCCCGGGCCGGGCGGGAAACCTCGACGTGCAGCGCAAGACCTGCTGCCTGGCCTTCACCCTGCCGAAGCCCAAAGTCTGCGCGGGCTGCTGCATCTCTGCGTAACTACTGGTCGGCCTTCTCGGCGTCGACGAGGTTGCGGACGTCCCAGATCCAGGCGCCGCCGGTCCAGGTGGGCTGGAAGCCCAGCAGCTCCGTCATCGCGCGGAGCATCTCGATGTCGCGGACCTGCGGGGTCAGCACCACCACCGCGGCCTTCCAATACCGCAGGTCGGCAACCGTCATCTCGCGGCGGGTCTCGGTGATCTCCGGGATCGGGTTGCCCTGCTTGATCGACGCCATCAGCCCGCTCGTCGGGCGCCACGGCGGCGCGAAGAGCGCCGAGCGGTCCGTCGGGTCGAGCGGGTTCTGGTTCGGCAGCAGGGCGTACGCGCTGGCGATCCGCATGTCCTGGCCGGTGTAGGCGCTCCAGCGCAGCGGATCCGGATATGAGCTGTCCGGCAGCGGCAGGGCGACCAGGGTGTGGTCGTTGTCGACGTACTGCTTCCAGGCGCCCGAGGTCACGAACGTCGGCACCGGGTCCATCGGGACCGTGCGCAGCGGGGTCGGCGCGAGCGGGACCAGCGCCATGGCCACCGCGGTGATCATGGCGACCCGGACCGGGCCGCGCGCGGCCGGCTGGGACTTCATCAGGTCCGAGGCGCGCTGGCAGCCGAGCGCCAGCATGACGCCGACGATCGGGGCGATCGCCAGGGCCCAGCGGGTCGGCACGGCCGAGTTGAGGATCGGGACGCTGTGCAGCAGCGACCAGAGACCGGGGACGCCGGTGTCGACCCCGTTGAGCCGGATGCGCGGGCCGAGCGACATCGCACCGAAGAACAGCGCGACGCCGGCCATGGTGACGATCGCCACACTGCGGCGCATCCAGGCCACCAGGCCGAAGAAGAGGATGACCAGACCCCAGCCGAAGAACGCGTTCTCCTCGGCGGCGTTCTGGGCGAGGCGGCCCGCGGTCAGGCTGTTGCCGGCGACCGAGCGCTGCGCGTACGCGGTGAAGGAGCCCAGGTCGGCGCCGAAGTATCGAACGAACTCGGGCAGGCCGTGGTAGCTCTGCGGCCCGAAGAACTGCACGCAGAGCGGGTATGCCAGCAGGGTCAGCGTCACGGAGCCCGCGACGCCGAGCCCGCGCAGGAAGGCGCCGATCTCCCCGGGCCGGCCGGAACGCCGCGAGATCGCCATGACCAGGCAGAAGATGCCCAGGCCCACCGCGGTCATGAAGAGGATCTCGAGGTTGATGAACGCCTGCCAGACCAGCAGCCCCGCCAGCAGCAGGCCGTTGCGGGCGGCCCGGCCCGGGGTCCGCAGCGCGAGCGTGCGCCAGATGATCAGCGGCACCAGGAACTGCGAGACGATGTTCGGGTGGCCGCCGGCGTGCGAGATCATGCTCGGCGCGAAGGTGGCGAACAGCGCGCCGACCCAGGCCGCGAGCCGCGAGCTGACGAACTGCCGGGACAACACGAAATACCACGAAATACCGGTGGCTGCCAAGGCCAGCGTAAGAAACGCGTTGAACGCCACATGCGGCCCGAACATGGCAGTGACGGGCGTCATCGGCAGTGATACGGCCAACACCGAGGTGTTGGCCATCATGTTCACCCCATCGGGGTAATTCATGCGGTCCGAGAAGAACGGATAAACGCCATCCGTGAGCACACGGGCACCGTGCGCCAACATCCACTCAAAGAATGCCTGATCCTGTGGATCATCGCGCAACTCATGATCAAGATTGAGCCACAACGGGGCCGTGAGGAAGAGCGCTACAGCAATGAAGGTGGCTATTGCGAGAACATCTCGCCAGGTGAGAGAGCGCCACCAGCGAGGCCGCCGCGCCGGCGCGGGCTCGGTGTCTGGCGCCGCGTCAACAGCGGGTATGACCGATATCGGCGCGGCGGCGACCTCGGTTTCCAGCGCACGCAGCTCCGCGTCCAGGTCTTCGGCGTCGGCGGCGGGGTCGGGCGGCAGAACGTTCCCACCGGCCGGCTGGCCTGTCGAGTCAATACCCGTAATCGTCATAGCATCGGCGAGCCTAACCGAGGTTGGTAACAGTGTTGTGACGGGCGGCGCAGGCGTGATCGAGCCGATATCTAGCGGTGTATTAGCCGTGGTTGGCTCGCTCGTGCATGATGGGTAAGGATGGTGGGTACCCACCGGCCAATGTCTCAATCAGGCAAAAAATGAGCGGGCGCCCCCCGCTCAACTTTCGGTTGCGCGCAGCGGATGGTTAACTCTTCCGGTCCCGCTGTCAGCTCGGATCGGCAAGACGAGGGAACCTTACTTATGGCAGACATCACTGGAGACCAGCGGATCCAGTCCGAAGTGCTCGAAGGCCTCGCCATGGCCGTGAACCACCG